>Ga0193740_1000021_pt1 | contig 39948 bp, 33 predicted proteins | sample L2s1metaG_FD_145072 | JGI IMG/M metagenome (GOLD analysis project Ga0193740, IMG submission 145072) | Soil microbial communities from a riparian zone of the East river system, Colorado, United States - L2s1 | ecosystem: Environmental > Terrestrial > Soil > Riparian zone | place: USA: East River... | reverse complement strand
CCAACACGGGCAAATAATGCAATACTTTCCGCACCTAAAGAAAAGCCGGTTAAGACCTCGATTGCCCTGGTTACTTCGTGTGAGGTTGAGACCAGGCCGGGAGCAAATATTTTTAAAAGAACAATAAATAAACCACCTAACCCTAAAACAGCCAGACCAGCAACGCCCATTCCCATTACAGAGCCGCCGGTGAATGAAACCTTCAGGGCTTTTGCAAGGGATGTACGAGCTGCATGTGCTGTTCTTACATTGGCCTTTGTAGCGGCCTTCATTCCAATAAAACCGGCAAAGGCACTAAAGAAAGCTCCAATTAAAAATGCAATGGCAATTGACCAATGCGATTCTTTGTTGGAGGCCCCCATAAAACCAAGTAACAGTGCTACAATAATTCCGAAATAGGTGAGAATCTTCCATTCGGCTCTTAAGAAAGCCATTGCACCTTCAGCAATGTAAGTGCTGATTTCCTTCATTCGTGCCGTGCCCTCATCCTGTTTGTTTACCCAAATGAACTTCCAAATGGTATACAATAATCCAATAAGCCCCATTAACGGAACTAAATACATAAACTGGTCAAAATTCATACTTGTGGTTAGATTTTGTGGCGGCAAAGATAGGGGTTGAAGTGGATTTTGTACTACGGTAGAAAATTGATGTGGGACATGTCAAAAATCCGAATTTCAAAAGATAAGTTGCGTGCAAAATGTCGGGAACTTTTTGCTTCACTTATTGTGTTCCACTATGTATCGGTTTACTTATAATCGTTTACGTTGTTCAATTTCGCGGGCAATAATTGAGTCAACTTTCACCTTTACCCCCTGTATTAAATAGATTGCTGCTCCTTTTTCCCTCGAATATGGATTGTCATTCTTCCAAACCAAAGAAACTGACTCGGCTAAGGGTTTTTCTTTTACACGGGCAGGATCATCATCGTAGGGATCTTTAACCAGGATCACATTTTTTATTGGTTTATAAAATTCAATCCAGTTGATATAATCGGCACTCAACGATACAGCGTTTATCTTTTTAAATCTTGAATAGTAGTTAATCGCTCCGGCTTCCCCGTAATTATCACAGAATACCAATGTGTTTTCTTTTTCAGTTAACGGGGCATACACTGAATCCACTTTTCGTGCAAGCTCAGACCACCCAACCATATCTGCGAAATCCTGGGGCAGATCATGATCTTTTCCATCCTCCCACCTTAACAATCCAAACTTCCTGTAGATCTCATTATTTTTTTTGATATCCTCCGGGCTTTTTATAGGAAAGGCCAGGAAAAACATAGGTATAAACAAACCTAAAACAACGATAATAGCAATAGGCTTTAAATATTTTTTCCAACCATCTGAAATCAATCTTTCGAGGTAAACCGAGCCAAAAGCGATTAACGCCGGATACAATCCAATGGCATAATAGCTTTTTGCTTTTAGAAAGAGGTAAAGACTAATTACAACTATAAAACTCCATAATACAAATCGATATTTTTTAAAGGGGGGATACATTAAGAAGCCTGCAAAAGCAATAAGTATAATAAAAATAGAATTGATGAAATACAGCACCTGTTCTTTCACAAAATCCATTCGCTTCACATTCACCAGTTGCGAACTTGAAAGTTCGTTCAGTTGATGAAGCGTTGGAAAACCGTTATTGACCTGCCAAAGTATATTGGGAAAAATAATAGCGAAAACTAGTATTACAGCTACATACAATTTTTTCTCTTTCAACATTTTTCTTTGACCCAATATCAAACCAAAGAGTAATCCAATTACCAGGAAAACGATATTGTACTTGCTTAAAAATCCAAAACCAATTGCAGTTGCCGTAACGAACAACCATTTGGAATTGCCGGTGTTGATATACTTAATAATGGTGAAGTATGTCAGCGTCCAGAAAAAAATATCCAGTGAATTCGGTTGATATAGAATATTGATCCGAAGGAGAACCGAAAACAGGAGAGCAAGAGAACCTATTACCCGGGCAAACAAATTTCCATTCAATTCCTCAATGATTTTCCAAACAACTATAATGGTTAATGTTCCAAATAGTGCAGGAAAAAATTTTATCCAAAACACGCTGCCGCCTAAAAAATGAATCAGCCATGAAATCCATGAAGTTACCGGCGGAACCGAGATATATCCCCAGGCAAGGTGTTTACCCTGGTCGAGGTGCAGGTATTCATCCCTTTGTAAATCGTAAGCAGGATGAATCAGAAAATATTGAAGTATCAACTTAATAAATAGGAAACAAATAAACAGTAGAATCGTTTTTCTCATGGTTACCAGCCCTCCTTTGTTTAGTCTTGCTAATGCTAAGACAAAAACAGTAATCGCTAAAACAAATTTTTGAAAATTATTTCAGGGATAAAAATGCCTGGGAAAGAAAGACAATAATGTCGGTAGCCGTCATTACCTGCTCACTCAAAGCATTTGCAGCAAAATCTCCGGCTAATCCGTGAAGATAAACTCCTAAAAGAGCTGCCTGTTCCGGGGAATAATTTTGAGCAACCAGGGAAGTGATTATTCCCGTTAATACATCGCCGCTGCCACCTTTGGCCATGCCAGCATTGCCTGTGTTATTAAAAAAAACATCTCCTGAAGGAGTAACAATAGCAGTATGGTGTGACTTTAAAACAATAATGATATTGTGCACGCTTGATTTTTGTTTTGCAGTTGCCAACCTCTCAAAATCGTTTTGTTGATCACCAAATAAGCGATCAAATTCTTTGGGATGTGGAGTAAGAATAGATAATGGAGGGAGTCGTTGCAATAGATCTTTTTGTTGCGATAAACAATTCAATCCGTCGGCATCGACTACTAATGGTTTTTTAAACCGTCTGCAAATAAATGAAATCAAATTCTGCGTTTCATTTGCAGTGCCAATTCCAGGTCCAATCCCAATAACAGAATATTTTTCAATTTCATTTGGAAGTTGGGCTACGATCGTCTCGTTTTCATCAGTCATTACCATTGCTTCTGGCAAAGCTGTTTGCATAATTTCATATCCACATTTAGGAAGGTGGCAGGTAAGCAAACCGGCACCGGAATGTATACATGCCTTAGCGGCCAATACAGCCGCACCAATTTTACCATAGCTTCCGGCAATCAGCAAAGCATGGCCAAAATTTCCTTTATGTGCAAATACATTTCTCCTCCTGAATATCTGCCTTACCCGGCTATGATCAACCAAAGCCATATCAACACTTTGATTATGCAGGAAAGCAGGGTGGAGGCCTATATCCAATAGGTGCAGCTCACCGATGAATGGAGCATTTTCCTGTAACAGCAATGGCAGTTTATAACATTGAAATGTAAGCGTATGATCCGCTTCCACAACCTTGTTTTCTTTTGAGGATTTATCAATAAACAATCCGCTCGGAAGGTCAATGGATACAACCAGGCCTGGTGAATGATTGATATGTCAACCAGGTCAGCGGGTAATTCATCTAATGGTTTATTTAATCCGGAACCAAACAAGGCATCAATTAAAATTTCATTGGTATTAATTAAGGGAAAGTTTTCTTTAGACTGGATAAAATAAATTTCTGTAAAAGAAAGCTCATGTAATCGCTGCAGGTTAATTTGAAAATCATCTGAACCAGGCTTCCCGAATTCAAGTATATAAACAGAAGTTGTATAACCCAACTCATAAAGCAATCTTGTAATGGTTAATCCGTCACCACCGTTATTGCCTTTACCACAAAATATTTTGAAAGATGTATGTTGCCAATTCTGCTTTTCAATCCACTCCACACATTTTTTTGCGGCACGTTCCATAAGATCTATGGAAGCAATGGGCTCGTGTGCAATAGTAAATTGATCCCACTCCCTTATCTGTTGTGCATTCAGGATGTACACAATACAAATTTGCTACAAAGTACCTGGGACTTCGGCAAAGTACAATGACATAAAGAATATTATTTGTGGAGATTATTTACTGCCACCTTCATCATCGTTGGAATGATAGCTTTTACCATCATAAGGTCCAAAGAGATTGAACATTTTTTTGGACATCTGGTACACACCCATGTTGTATTTATTTGATGTCATAATGATAGTGACACGTTCATCCGTTAAACGGGCAAATGCAGACGTAAATCCATGCCATTTGCCATTGTGATAGACCACTTTTTTATTATTAGGAAGTAACAATAAATGCCACCCCAGTCCGTAATTCTTAATTCCAGGTTTTTCGAAGCTGTAACCTTTGAATGCGGAATCCAATAAATCCTGGCGGATGAATCCATTATAAAGCGCCTGGTCCCACTTTAACAGGTCGCGACAGGTGGAATAGATGTTTTTATCTCCGTAAGGTCCATCAGAAAAATCCGGGAGCCACAATCCGCCGTTTGCTTTATACGAGTACACCACGTTGGCGGAATCGGCCTGTGTTTTTACAAACGAGTTGTTCATTCCTAATGGATTGAAGAAATTTTCCTTCATGAACTGAGGATAGGGTAGACCGCTAACTTTTTCAATGATGGATGCCAGCACAACGTAATTGGTATTACAATAACTGTAATGTTTGCCGGTAAGGGTGGTTAAGGGCGGATGCCATTCATATAAAGTATTCAACACATCCTGGTTGGTGGCAGGCTGGTTTCTCTTCCATTTTTTTTGTTCGAAATAATATAAATAATTAGGTAGCCCGCTGCGGTGATTCAGCAACATCCTGACTGTTACACCAGCATAAGGAAAATTTGGAAAAAACTTTTCCAATGGATCGTCCAGGCCCATCTTACCAACCTCTACCAATTTTAAAATGGCAGCAGCGGTTAATGTTTTACCGGTTGAAGCAACCTGGACAGGGGTTTCTGCCGTCATTGAATCCTTAGCTCTCAAATTGCTGAAGCCGGTGTAGCGTTCATACACAGGAACTCCATTCTTTGCTACAAGAATGCCTCCATTAAAATATCTCGACGAGAGATTTTTTTCGACGAAATCAGCAACCATGTCGTGGTAACGCTTTTGCTCATCAGGAGTTAAAGAGGGTTTCGGGGGTACGGCAATTACAGTATCCTTTTGTAATTTCTTAGGATTTCCATTGGCAGCAGATTGACAGCTCCAAAGGCTTATAGCCAGACAAAGGGTGATAAAGATGGTTTTCAAAACGATAATTTTTCAATACGAAATTGGGTTCCTTGGTAAAATTATTCGAAAGAACCGCAAAAACAAATCCAATTTCGGTGAACAAAAATATTATGCCTGATATTTGCGGCATGGAAACCAAAACAAGCTATCCCAAGGAGAAAATCAACGTACTCCTACTTGAAAATATTAGTGAAATTGCGGTAAAAAATTTTCAAAGAAACGGATATACCCAAACGCAGCGCTTGTCAAAAGCTCTTCCAGAACCTGACCTGATAGATGCCATAAAAAATGTACATATCCTTGGCATTCGCTCCAAAACACAAATCACTCCCGGGGTTTTAAAAGCTGCTCAAAGGTTACAGGCCATCGGTTGTTTTTGCATCGGTGAATTTAGGGGCTGCTACTGATAATGGGGTAGCTGTTTTCAATGCGCCTTATTCAAATACGCGTTCTGTTGCTGAGTTAGTGATTGGTGCCGCCATAATGTTAATACGAAGAATTCCGGATAAAAGTACATCCGCCCATAAGGGAATTTGGCTGAAAGAAGCAAAAGGAAGCTACGAGTTACGTGGGAAAACCCTGGGAATTATAGGATATGGAAATATTGGCACACAGGTGAGTGTTCTGGCCGAAGCCCTGGGTATGAAAGTGATTTTTTATGATGTGGAAACCAAATTGCCCCTGGGAAATGCAATGGACATGAAGACACTAAGAGACGTAATGGGCAATGCCGACGTTATTACCCTTCATGTTCCGGAAACACCTCAAACCAAAAATATCATCAACAGAAAAACACTAAAATACTGTAAGGATGGAGTGATCATCATTAATTACGCAAGAGGTGAAGTGATAGACCTTAATGACCTTGCTCTTGCAATTGAAACTGGCCAGGTTGGAGGTGCTGCCATCGATGTATTTCCGGTTGAACCTGAAAAAAACGGAGACAGTTTTAAATCACCATTGCAAGGATTGCCAAATGTCATTTTAACTCCCCATATTGGTGGCTCTACGGAAGAAGCGCAGCAAAATATTGGTGAAGATGTAAGTAATAAGCTTTTGAGCTATTTGGAAAAAGGCATTACCCTGGGATCACATACCGTACCGGCACTCTCACTCCCTCCACAGGAAGGCGCTCATCGCATTTTGCACATTCATGAAAATGTTCCCGGAGTATTGAGCCGCATTAATACACAGCTATCAAAAAATAAGATCAATATTGTTGGCCAATATCTGAAGACAAACGACAGCATTGGATACGTTGTAGTTGATGTTGATAAGAAAATCTCTAACCAGGCATCCCAGCTTTTAAAAGATGTGCCGAACACAATCAAGGTTCGATTATTGTATTAAAAAAGCTGTTACAAACCTGGTTAACAGGCAACAACTTTCGGGCGGGTTTGTTCGACTGTAAAAGGATGCATTATGGCAATAAAAGTTGTGATTGTTGGGGCTGGTTTTGCGGGACTGCGTTTGGCACGCAAACTAAATAATAAACCTGGCTTTCAGGTTCTATTAATTGACCGTTTTAATTATCACCAGTTTCAACCTTTATTTTACCAGGTGGCCACCGCCGCTCTGGATGCCAGCAATATTTCGTTCCCGTTGCGCAAGGCTTTTCATAATAGTAAGAATGTAAGAATACGCGTGGAAGAGGTAAAAGAGGTAGTTCCGGGCCATAATAAAATCATCACAGATTCCGAAGACATCGAATACGATATGCTAGTTTTAGCAATGGGTGCTGATACTAACTTTTTCGGAAATCAAAATATTGCTTCCAATGCTTTTCCAATGAAGTCTACTGTGGAAGCCCTGCAGATACGACATCGATTGGTTCAGAATTTCGAGGATGCCTTATTGGCTAAAGATCCGTTGCAATATCAAAAGTACATGAACATCGTTATTGCCGGTGGCGGGCCAACAGGTGTGGAGGTTGCAGGTGCCCTCGCCGACATGAAACGGTATGTTTTGCCAAAAGACTATCCCGAACATGACTTTAGCAAAATGAATATTTACTTGCTTGAGGGTGGTCCCCGCACACTCGGCCCAATGAGTGAAAAATCATCGGAAGATTCGTGTCGCTATTTATCAAAAATGGGTGTTACCGTAATGACGAACACCCTTGTTAAAGATTATGATGGAGAACAGGTATTACTGGGAAACGGGAATATCATTCCAGCTAAAACGGTGATCTGGGCTGCCGGTATAAAAGGAAATGTACCTGCAGGTATTGATCAATCGTTGGTGGTACGGGGTAATCGCATTAAAGTGGACAGGCATTGTAAGGTTGATGGAGCTAAAAATATTTATGTATTGGGTGACCTGGCCTATATGGAAACACCAAACTATCAAAAAGGTCATCCACAGGTTGCATCGGTTGCCATTGCGCAGGCGGACGTGTTGGCCAGGAATCTTATATTAATGGAGAGTAAATCGAACAGGATCTACGAATTTGAATATCACGATAAGGGTTCAATGGCAACTATCGGTAGAAATCGGGCAGTGGTGGATGTTCCAAAACCGAAGCTTCACCTAAATGGTTTTTTTGCCTGGCTTATCTGGATGAGCCTTCACCTTTTTTTAATACTTGGGGTTAAGAACAGGATCATGACCTTTATTAATTGGATCTATAATTATTTCACTTATGATCAAAACCTCCGATTGATATTTAAAGAATTCTATCGTCCTTCCAAACCTGCACAATCACAACCGGCGAAGCCAGAAATACGACCAAACCAAATATTGTCTCCTACAAATACTGTTCAACAAAAAAAAGATGACGACAATTTAAAACAGGTGGCCGGTTTTAAGCGATGATCATTGTATGCTTGCTTTGCGTATGGAATCTTGCATTAGCTGCTGACGGGAAGTATTCGCCCAATTAATAATTGATTTTCTTTGTTTATCGTTTAGTCTTGCGTCCATATGAATCCATAAATAGGAGCTGAGGGGCATTTCATGTTTTTCTGTTAACTCCGCGGATTCTTCCAGCTTCCGCATTTTTCTTCTGTAGCTTCCGGTAAATTCAGAAAAATTTAAATGGCGTTTTCCTTCCTTGATATGATTGTTCAACCACCAGTTTACGGGAGTGACGTTGCTATACCATGGATATCTTGTATTATTTGAATGACAATCATAACAGGCAATTTTCAAAAGCTGCATAACTGAATCCTGGACGGGCACAAAACGGGTAATATCGTTTGCGGATGTCGCAGAACTTTTGTTGCGTGGAGGCTGAAAAAATTGAGCGACGATCAAAATGATCAACAGGCCCAACGCGATCTTTTTGAACATATCCCTGGCATTTTAAGAAAGTTATTAATTAATGATCATCAATTGTATGACTCTTGACCATTTGCTACAACTTCTCCACGAAATAATGTGTCGTTAATGAGCAGCAATCGATTTAAAAATCCGCTTCATTTTTTAACACTTAATGGAAAAAGGATATAAGTTTTTAAGATGAAATACTTACGAACATCACACATAAATTTTATGGCAGAGTGTAATTCTTAATAGCCCTTAATCGCATTATCATACACCTGTCACAACCCCGTTAAAAAACTCAAAATAGATTCTTCTAAAAAGCTTTTTTTCTTTAGGTTTGAGTCTCAATCAGATCCCTTAACCATGAGTAAAAAAGCAAAAGCAAATGGTGCAGGAAACGCACCAGTCCCCCCCGTATTAGCAGATGATACAATTACTTCAACTTCCGACAAGAAAACCGATGGAAAATCCAATGGATCAAAAACCTCAACAAGCAACACACAAACCTTTGGTCCTGCCGAAATAGATGGCTTCATCGATGGCAGGCAACTACTGAAAGTTTTGGTGGAAGTAAGGAACGGAAATTTTACATCACGTATGCCCAGTGACGGCATTGGTTTGTCCGGAAAAATATACGATACAATCAACGATATCATTACGCTGAATGAATTGCTCGTTTCAGAATTAACTGAAGCAAGAAAAATAATTGGTAAACAAGGGAAACTTAATCACAGGGTGGAATTACCACGTGTTGCCGGTGGCTCATGGAATACTGCTGTTCAATCGATCAATAGTCTTATCTCTGACCTGGTTCATCCTACCATTGAAATTGCACACGTAATTTCTTCGGTGGCAAAGGGAAACCTTTCACAGGAAATGCCACTTCAAATTGGTGACCACCTATTGCAGGGGGAATTTGCACGAATTGCAACAGAGGTAAACGACATGGTGAAGCAGTTGAACCTGTTTTCAATGGAGGTAACCCGTGTGGCAAGGGAAGTAGGTTCGGAAGGAAAGTTGGGTGGACAGGCAAAAGTAAAAGGCGTAGCAGGTGTATGGAAGGACCTCACGGACTCGGTAAACCAAATGGCGGGTAACCTTACAGCACAGGTACGTAACATCGCCGAAGTAACTACGGCTGTAGCAAAAGGTGATTTGAGCAAGAAAATTACCGTGGACGTTCAGGGCGAGATCCTTGAGTTGAAGAACACCATCAATACGATGGTGGATCAGCTCAACTCCTTCTCTTCCGAAGTAACACGTGTGGCAAGGGAAGTAGGTTCGGAAGGAAAGCTTGGGGGACAAGCGGAAGTGCAAGGCGTATCCGGTACCTGGAAAGACTTAACAGATTCTGTAAACCAGATGGCCTCGAATCTTACAGGGCAGGTACGTAATATCGCCGAGGTAACAACCGCAGTTGCACGTGGCGACTTATCAAGAAAGATTACAGTGGACGTTCGTGGTGAGATACTTGAATTAAAGAATACCATCAACACCATGGTGGACCAGTTGAATTCATTCTCTGCCGAGGTAACCCGTGTTGCCCGAGAGGTAGGTAGTGAAGGTAAACTTGGTGGACAGGCCACGGTAAAAGGAGTAGGTGGCGTGTGGAAGGATCTGACAGATTCGGTTAACCAGATGGCATCGAACCTTACAGCGCAGGTGCGTAACATCGCTGATGTAACCACGGCCGTTGCAAATGGTGACCTTTCAAAGAAAATTACGGTTGATGTTCAGGGTGAGATCCTTGAATTGAAAAATACCATCAACACCATGGTGGACCAATTGAACTCTTTCGCATCGGAGGTAACCCGTGTGGCGCTGGAGGTTGGTACCGAAGGTAAGCTTGGGGGACAGGCACAGGTAAAAGGAGTAGGTGGTGTATGGAAAGATTTGACAGACTCGGTAAACCAGATGGCGTCAAACCTTACCGCCCAGGTAAGAAATATTGCCGAGGTAACAACAGCAGTTGCAAATGGTGACCTTTCTAAAAAAATTACAGTAAACGTAGAAGGAGAAATCCTGGAGCTGAAGAACACGATCAATACGATGGTGGATCAGCTCAACTCATTTGCGTCTGAGGTTACCCGTGTGGCGCTTGAAGTAGGTACCGAAGGAAAGCTCGGTGGCCAGGCGAAAGTGCAGGGTGTTGGTGGTACATGGAAAGATCTTACGGAATCGGTAAACCAGATGGCATCGAATCTTACAGGCCAGGTTCGTAACATCGCGGAAGTGACGACTGCGGTGGCCAAAGGAGATCTGTCGAGAAAGATTACGGTTGACGTTAAGGGTGAGATTCTTGAATTAAAGAATACAATCAACACGATGGTGGACCAGTTGAACTCATTTGGTTCCGAGGTTACCCGTGTTGCCCGTGAAGTAGGTACAGAGGGTATCCTTGGTGGCCAGGCCGATGTACCAGGGGTGGAAGGATTATGGAAGGACTTAACTGACTCAGTAAATAAAATGGCTTCGAACCTGACATCACAGGTAAGAAATATCGCTGAGGTTACAACAGCTGTGGCAAATGGTGACTTGTCGCGAAAGATCGAGGTAAATGTAAAAGGCGAAATCCTTGAGTTAAAGAATACGATCAACACGATGGTGGACCAGTTGCGGGCATTTGCGTCTGAGGTCACCCGTGTGGCAAGGGAAGTTGGTTCGGAAGGTAAATTGGGTGGACAGGCGCACGTACCAGGAGTAGGTGGTACATGGAAAGATTTGACAGACTCCGTAAACCAAATGGCCGGTAATCTTACAGCGCAGGTACGTAATATCGCCGAAGTGGCCATCGCTGTGGCCAATGGTGACCTGTCGAAAAAGATTACGGTGGACGTACGAGGTGAGATCTTGCAATTGAAAGAAACACTGAATACGATGGTGGACCAGTTGCGGGCATTTGCGTCTGAGGTTACCCGTGTGGCAAGAGAAGTAGGTTCGGAAGGAAAGTTGGGTGGACAGGCATTCGTGCCCGGTGTGGCTGGTACATGGAAGGATTTGACTGACTCGGTGAACCAGATGACAGGTAACCTTACATCACAGGTGCGTAACATCGCCGAGGTAACGAAAGCGGTGGCTTCGGGTGACCTTTCTAAAAAAGTAACTATTGACGTTAAGGGTGAAATCCTTGACCTGAAAAATACAATCAATACCATGGTGGACCAGCTCAACTCATTTGCCTTCGAGGTAACGAGGGTGGCGAGAGAGGTTGGTACCGAAGGTAAGCTGGGTGGACAGGCAGAGGTACAGGGTGTGGGAGGAACATGGAAAGACCTGACGGACTCTGTGAATATGATGGCTTCTAACCTTACTAACCAGGTGCGTGGAATTGCCAAGGTAGTAACAGCCGTGGCAACCGGTAACCTGAAACAAAAACTAACCATCGTGTCACGTGGTGAGGTGGCGCAATTGATTGATACCATCAATGAAATGATTGACACACTTGCCGTATTTGCCGACCAGGTAACAACCGTGGCAAGAGAGGTGGGAGTAGAGGGAAGACTGGGTGGCCAGGCCTCGGTGCCTGGTGCATCGGGTATCTGGAAGAACCTTACGGAGAATGTGAATCAGCTTGCAGAAAACCTTACCACCCAGGTACGTGCAATCTCTGAGGTGGCGTCTGCAGTAACAAAAGGTGATCTTACCCAAATGATTCGTGTGGAAGCAAAAGGCGAGGTGGAAGAATTAAAGGATACCATCAACCAGATGATCGCAAACCTGAAAGAAACTACACTTCGTAACCAGGAACAGGACTGGTTGAAATCAAACCTTGCAAAATTTACCCAGATGTTGCAGGGACAAAAAGATCTGAATACGGTAACCCGTCGGATACTTTCCGAGCTTGCGCAGGTTGTAAACGCACAACAAGGTATGTTCTACATCCTTGAGCAAGACGATAACGGGCAGAATCAAAAATTAAAACTCTTCTCGGCATACGCATATGGTGAGGAATTAAGTTCAACGAAAGAATTCTTACTGGGCCAGGGTCTCGTTGGCCAGGTGGCTATAGAAAAGGAAAGAATTCTTTTAACCAATGTTCCAAAAGATTATATAAAGATCACCTCTGGCTTAGGGGAATCATCACCAGTGAGTGTAATTGTTCTTCCTGTATTGTTCGAAAAAGAAATTAAGGCGGTTATTGAACTGGCTTCTTTCGGAAACTTCAGCGAAATCCACCTTGACTTTTTAAGCCAGTTAACAGAGTCAATTGGTATTGTATTAAATACAATTGAAACAAACTCGCGTACAGAGCAACTGCTGGAACAATCACAATCTCTGACCGAAGAATTGAGAAGAACCAACGAGGAATTGCAGGACAAGGCACACCTTCTTGTAAAACAAAAAGAAGAAGTGGAAGCAAAGAACAAAGAGGTGGAGGAAGCAAGAAAGTCACTGGAAGAAAAAGCAGAACAGTTGCAGCTGACATCGAAATACAAATCAGAGTTCCTTGCAAATATGTCGCACGAGTTGCGTACACCTTTGAACTCTCTCTTAATTCTTGCGCAGCAACTCTATGAAAACAGGGAAGGAAATCTATCGGAAAAGCAGGTTCGTTATGCAAAAACAATTCACTCCTGCGGCGATGACCTTATCCAGTTGATCAATGATATTCTTGATCTTTCTAAAATTGAATCTGGCTACATTTCAACAGACTTCATTAACGTTCGCTTTAACGAGATCACTTCATTTGTTGAAACCACATTCAAACACGTTTCGGAAAACAAAAATCTCCGGTTCAATATTGAAATGGATCCGCAATTACCGGATACATTGGAGACGGACGTTCAGCGTTTGAACCAGATATTGAAGAACCTTCTGTCCAATGCATTTAAGTTCACTGAAAAAGGTGGCGTTGTCTTGCGTGTTTACGAAGCACACAAAAACTGGAAACAGGGCAATCCTAGCCTGGATAAAGCCAGGAAGGTTGTTGCATTTGAAATTAGAGACAGTGGTATAGGTATCTCAAAAGATAAACAGAACATTATTTTCGAAGCCTTCCAGCAGGCAGAAGGATCTACTTCCCGTAAATATGGTGGAACTGGTTTGGGACTTTCCATCTCACGTGGATTAGCGGAGTTGCTGGGTGGCTCTATTGAATTAGAAAGTGAAGTAGGACGCGGAAGTTCATTCACGCTATTCCTGCCCATTGACTACAATCCCAACCTGGTTAAGAAAGAAAAACAATCCAGCTTAACCGTTAGTGAATACAAGTTGGGAGAGACTTCTGATGATGTTACCATTCAATCGGTACCAACGGTAAAAGTTACGGAGGTTAAAGACCTTGATCCTTTGAGTGAGATCATTAATGAGATAGGTGATGACCGTAACAACATTATGAGCCATGACAAAGTTGTATTGGTAATTGAGGATGATCTTCGTTTCGGAAAGATCATGATCGACAAAGCACACGAGTATGACCTTAAAGTTGTTGTGGCTACAAGTTTCGGGGCCGTGTTCGATCTCACCAATAAATACAATCCTATCTCCGTAACACTTGATGTGAAATTACCTGATGCCAGTGGATGGAGAATTCTTGACCTGTTTAAAAATGATATCAACTTCAGGCATATTCCTGTTCACCTGATTTCAGGTGAAGAGAATCGTTTACTTGCCATGCAACGCGGGGCAAGAAGCTTCCATCTAAAACCGTTGAAGAATGAAGCTTTGAGTGTATTATTCAATGATATAGTAGAGTATCACGAACGGACACCAAAACGTTTGCTCATAGTTGAAGACAATGAACTTGATTCCTCGCAAATGGCAAAAATCCTCGACAACGGTGAGTTGGTCCAGATTGAGATAGCAGCAACAGGACAGGCAGCATTGGAATTAATACGCAATAATGTGTACGACTGCATTACTGTTGATTATATGTTGCCCGACATTGGAGGATTGGAGTTTGTAACCGAAATAAGCTCCATTAACAAGATGCAAATGACACCGGTAATAATTTACTCGGCAAAAGATTTCTCTCCAAAAGAAAGGACACAATTAAAGCAATACGCCAACAGGATACTTTTAAAAGATGTGACCTCGCTTGAGTTATTGCTGGAGGAAGCAGTTGTCCATATGCATTTGGATCACAAGGATCTTCTTCCGGAAAAACAAAAGATTATTGAGAATCTTCGTTCGAAGGAAGATGTACTGGCGGGTAAGAAGGTACTGGTAGTGGATGATGATGTTCGTAACCTGTTTGCACTAACCACTGCGTTTGAACGCTATACTATTCATGCGATCACCGCAGAAAGCGGGCAGGAAGCCATTGATATCCTGGCTGATAATACAGACATCGATATCGTTTTAATGGATATCATGATGCCGGAAATGGATGGCTATGAAACCACGCAAAAAATCAGGCGTGAACATAAAAATACGCATCTGCCAATTATTGCAGTAACAGCAAAAGCTATGAAAGGAGACAGGGAAAAATGTATTGACGCGGGGGCATCTGATTATATTACCAAACCGGTGAAGATAGATCAGTTGCTTTCCCTGATGAGAGTATGGTTATATAAATAATCCAAACAAATGGAAATTCTTTTAAAAAAAGAAGACATCTCTGAAAAGCCACCAGTTAGAATACTTGCTGTAGACGACAGGGAAGACAATCTGCTGTCGATAGAAACCATATTGGAACAGGAGCATTATATCATTGTTAAGGCAAATTCGGGAAGGGCGGCACTAAAAATTTTGTTACAGCAGCATGATTTTACGTTGATCCTGATGGATGTGCAAATGCCCGACATGAATGGTTTTGAAACGGCGTCACTTATCTATGAAAGAGAGAAACTTCGTCATATCCCCATCATCTTTATTACAGCACATAACCAGGGTGAGGAAAGAATGTACGAGGGTTACAAAATGGGTGGTGTTGATTTTATTTATAAACCGATCAATTCGGAATTACTACGTTATAAAGTGAGTGTTTTTGTTGAATTATATCAGAAAACACACCAGTTATTGAATCACGAAAGGAAATTATTAGCCGCCAACAGGAACCTGGAAAAAGAAGTGGAGGAACGAAAATTAAAAGAAGAAAAGATCCACCTTCTGAATGAGCAGCTGCTGGAAAATAATATTCAATTGAAAAGCACCATAGAAGAATTGGATCGGTTTGCCTATGTTGCTTCGCATGATCTGCAGGAACCATTGAGAAAAATTCTTGTATTCAGCGACAAGCTGCAAACAAAGTATAAAGATTCGCTGGACGTAGAAGTTGCACAAAGCCTGGAAAAAATAGCAAAGGCTTCGGCACGGATGCAATCCCTGATCAACGATCTTTTAAAATTCTCGAGGCAAACTACTGTCAACGAAGATTTTGTTTCCATTGCGCTGAACCCGTTGTTGCAGGATGTTATTGCAGACCTGGAAGTTGAAATTGAAAAATCATCAGCCCTGATTAGTTTGGATACTTTGCCGGAGATCTGGGGAATTCCCAGCCAGATCCGGCAGCTTTTTCAAAATCTTTTGAGTAACGCACTGAAGTTCCGGAAAAAGGACGAATCGCCTGTAATACGGATTTACAGTGAACCCTGGAACAATTCCACCCGGATCATTGTCCACGATAATGGTATTGGTTTCGATCCCCGGTATGCGGACGAGATTTTCATGGTATTTAAGCGCCTCCACAGTTACCATGAGTTTGAAGGAACCGGCGTAGGTTTATCTATTTGCAAAAAAATCATCGACAAACATAGTGGCTCAATCAGGGCGGAAAGTAAAATTGGTGAAGGATCAAAATTCATAATTGAATTCCCAACAATTAAGGTTAGAAATCAACTCACGGATATCAGGGCTGACAAAGTGAAAATTGTTTAAGTTCATCAGGATCCTTCGTAAACCAGGCCCATCAATACCTCAGCTTCAAATTCGGGAATTTATTAGTTAATCTGTTGCTTATAATTTATATTATGTTAAACAGGCGCTGCCACGCAGGGGGCTTTGCTTTGTTTGTATTTTTTAGCCGAGGCTTCCAGAGAGACGTGTTATTAGTGGAGTGTTTATGTATATTGGCTTTCCTAAACCAAAACCGGCTGCTTATGGAAGATATTATAAAAGAAATACAGTTATCTGTTCAATTACAATTAAGCTATCCTACACTTTTTATGAGCGTATGCTTGCCAGACATCTGTTCATATGCTGAGGGAATAAAAGGAAAAAATGGCTATAGATATATGAAGTGGTTAAGCACGTATCTAACAAACGAGTTTGACTTTAATTATAAAGGAACTATGAAGCCTACATTAACTCCAAATGATTTATGGAAAATTAGAAACTCGATATTACATCAAGGAGAATCTACGCATAAAGGATTGGATACAATAAAAAAAATTGAATTTATTCCTATCGGCGCAATGTCACGGATTGGAAGATTTGCAGTAGTTGGCGAAAAGGGTATTCCAAAAGAAGTATCTATTGAGATAAAATATTTTTCGGAAGTAATGATTTCATTGACAAGGAAATGGATGAAATCCACAACAAAGGATTATTCACAAGCATTAAGTTATAAGGAAGGAAATGTTTTTGTACGACAGATAGTTATAGGGTAAGGTCTGGCGGAAATTCATTTAAATCTTTAGTATCATACCATAAAGAATCTTTGGCACATTCATCAGCAACTCGCTTTCTGTCATTATCAATAATTCTCATTACTTCATCTTTGGTGTAAACACGTTCATTACCCTTGCCTTGCGGCAAGTTGGGAGAAATATCTTCGATATTTTTCTTTAAATCGCCTACAGCTTAAATGCCCTCTGTTTTTCGGCACAGCTTCGCTTTTGCGGTGGTAGGCAAAAGCACCTATACACATTCCCGCCTTTAGCGGGATTAAACAAAACGCTGTTTTGTATTTGCTATTAATAAAAAATACAAACAGCCGCCTTTCACACAGCCGCAAATCAATTTTTGAGAGAGAAAAAATACAAAAATTGATTTCGCATAGCCCGATAGATAATTTTGGAGAGCGTTATCTTAGCTCCGTGCTTCAAATTTTTATTTGTTGGATTATCGTAATTGCGGTGACACTAATTATAGGAATCCTTGTTAGAAACCGTAAGGTTCGTATTATTTTGATTCTATCCGCAATTGTAATACTCGTACTTGGTATCCTCTACATACAGGATCTTAATAGTGCCTTTAGAAATTGGTCGCATTGAGCTTATTTCCGTGGAAGCCCACCGATTGGCTTATTTTAAGGTCCTATCGCTGTTCAAAGAACAGATAATTTACCAAAAAGCTGAAGCAATATTTACTATTAATTAAAATACAAAACAAGCTCATTATCATCTAGCAGCCATTAACTTACTCATTCTTATAACATCATGCACGTATAATTTGGAAACAGGTTTCCGGGGATTGTAATTTCATTTCATCAACGAATAGAAAATGTGTTCGGAAACGTTAGCTCCCTTCTCCAGGGAGCTTTTTGTACTACATGGATAGTTAAACATTTACCATGAACTAACAAAACTTTGATATGGCATGCCTATTGCACAGTTATTATAGCTTTTAATCAACGAAAAATAACCAAATGCTTGCCCTCTATTCATAGAGGGCTTTTTTAATTGTATTAGTTGCGGGAGGAACGATTATATCGGGCTGATCAATTGTTTGTGCGGCTTGTAAAGGAAGAATCAACTGGCATAATGCCGTTGCCCAAGGTCTATTCCGGGAAGAAAACGATATTAAACATCAATATAAAATAAATCTTTGCAGAAAAATTTTTCTAACGAAACCTTACCTAACTTCAAACAAGTTTTCATAGGGTACGGATTAAAAACAGGCTGAGGTTTCTACCTCTAGCCTTTTTTATTTTTTTGAGACTATTTTCTCTGTAACATGGTTGTCAGTATGTGGACAAATAGTTTGGATTAAACTATATATGTTCTTACTTCAGAGCTTCTTCAATTTCTCCTGGTAATACATGACCTTGTCATCCTGTTTTTTCTTCTTAAAATAGATAACAAGTTGATTCAACGCTTTTCGGCAATTCTCTTTTGTTTCAGGCCTTAAGTCAGTGATGTAGAGTTCGTAAGCTTTTAATGAAAATAAGAGGAGTTCCTCGTATTTCTGGTCAAGCTTTATGGTAAGGGTTTGCTTTTTCGATTTCTCGGCAGGCGTATCTTCTTTCATTCCCCGAGCGGCATCCTCCAGGTAATACACCTGGTTAAAAGCATGTTGCGACATCACAAAATTAGCCATTGCAGACTGTGGTTGAAGGTTCAATGCCCTGGTCAATAAGGATTGCAAACGTGCCTGCCTGGTTTCAAAATCTGCAGGTTGCGCATCAGCATATACATAATTGAAAAGCTCAACCGAGTAATCCATCATCACATCAAAATTCCCGGGTTGTCTTTGAAGTAGTTGTTCATAGCGGGCAAACCGTTCCTTGTAACCTGGCAGGTTTCCCAATTCCATTTTGATCCAGTACTCATTGTCAGGATAGATTTCCTTGCCTGTAGCCAGGTACCTCGTTGCCTTTACCTGGTCGTTTTTGCGTGAATAGTGATTGTATAATAATGCATATACGCCCTTATAATCTTCGCCGCCTATTTTTGCATTGGCCAGTCTTTCAAAATATGGAATGGCCTCCTCCTCTTTGTTGGATAAATAAGCAGCCGAACCTGCGAGGTTGATCAGGGAAGTGTCGAATGCCGGAAATGTTTTTCCCTGGAAAGAAAATCCCTTCCTACGAATATAATCTTCTACACTCAACGCAATTTTAAAATGGTGGTAAGCAAGATCATAGTTCTTATCGTTATAAAAATCAGCAGCGGTATTATAACTAAGGTCATACAATTGAAACAAATCGAGGTTATTGTTCAATTGCATTAGTTTGTTTTGCGTATCCAGTTCCTGGTAGCGAAGAAATGCTTTAAACGCATCCTGCAAAAAATTGTAGTTGCCTTTATGATGCTGGCGAACTACTTCGGTATATATCCTCCCTTTGTAATACCATGCGGGTGCATCGACATTATTTTTTTTATCAATAAAGAAACTATCAATTTGCTTTTTTGCCAGGACATAGTCACTGGATGCAATAGACCGTTGAATAGACTGAAGGTCTTGTGCAAACGCAGGTAATGTAAAAAAGGGAAAAATTCCCACAAGCAGTTTTCTCATAAAAGATTGGAAAGAAAAGCAGTTGCCTATTGCAACTGCTTAATTTTAGCCTGGTATTCGGTAACTTTTGCGGTATTCTTTTTCATTTGATAATAATCGGACAGATCCCTGAGTACTTCCTTGTAATAAATCTTATCAACTCCCTTCAACTCGGTCTGCTGGCCATACATATCAGCAGCTTTTTGTGAATACACAACCAGCTCCTCGTTTTTCTGTGCGATTTTGGTATCAAAATCTTTCTTCTTTGTTACATCTGCAGCAGCTGTTCCTTTGATAGCCCTCTTTTGTTCTTCCAGGTCGGCAATCTGGTTATTGACATGTCGACTCATTAAATAGTTCCCCAACGTAGTCTGCTCTATGCTCAAAGTCTTTTGAAGGATCTGTCCCAACGTATCCTGCCTCATTGCATAATCCGCAGGTTTTGTTTCATTGGAATAGGTGTAGTTGAAATACAGAACACCATAGTCCAAAGCCAGGTCGGAATTAGTGGGATACTTCTGCATCAATTCCTTGTACTTGGCAATTTTTTGATTCTTATCATCTCCTACCAGTTCAAGCTCGTAAGCCAGCCAGCGGTCATACTTGGGAAATACTTCTTCGCTGATTGCAAGATATTTTTTGGCATTAGGAATATCCTTATTTAAGGTGTAATAATTAACTACGTATTCGTAAACACCTATAAGTGTTGTATCAGGCATTTTCCTGTCAACCAGCATCGAATAGTATTTAATTGCCTTTGCCTTGTTCTTCAATTGCTCAGCAGATACGCCGGCATATAAAACCGAGGTAGTATCAAATGCAATGGTGGTGAACTTATATTGATTTAAAAGATCAAAAGCCTCGAGTGTTCTTTCAAAACTGCTTAATGCTTTCTCATATTCTTTTTTATTAAATGCATCGGCGCCAGCCTTGAAAGCGTCTGAATAAAAATCAAAAGCAGTTCTGTTACCTTCTAAAGTTGACAAAAGAAAACGCTTACCCTCCGGTAGTTTTTCTTCCAGTTTAAGGTACGTTTTCATTGCTTCGAACGCGGTGCTTGAATGCGAAGGATCTTCAGGATGAATTTTTGAAAGATTATTATAGATCTTGGCTTTATAAAACCATGCCTCCGAGTTGGTCGCGGCTTTTGGATCAGTCATAGCCTTATCAATCTTCTCCTTCGCTTCATCCCACTTCTGTTTGTCTACTTTTTCTTTTACATCATCTAATTTTTGCGCATATAAACCTGTGAAGGATGCGGCAAGCAATAGTGCGAATACTAGTTTACGCATTGTGTCTTTTTTAATTATAAAATTACGGGTTCAATAGGGTTCTCATCGGTAGATGAGTTTTCACCCAAATTGGTTGTTTCGTTACCTTGCTCGTTTATTATTTCTGAATTTTCTGTTGCTTCAATGATTTTGTCCGCCTCCTGGTCATTAATTTTTGTGATGGCCGCAATTTCATCGCCTTCATCAAGCCGGATCAGCTTCACTCCCTGCGTTGCTCTACCCTGCTCACTGATGTGAGCTATATTCATTCGAATAGTAATACCACTTTTACAGGTGATGATTAAATCCTCGCTATGTGCCACATCCAAAATTCCTACCAGTTTTCCGGTCTTCTCAGTAACGTTTATAGTCTTCACTCCTTTTCCGCCACGATTCGTGATCCGGTACTCATCCACAACAGTACGTTTCCCAAATCCTTTTTCACTTACTACCAACACAGTCCTTTCGGGATGAGAAGGATTTACATTTATCAGGCCAACCACCTGGTCATTCGCATCATCTACTTCAATACCCCCAACGCCAATGGCACCCCTACCCGTTGGACGAACTTTACTTTCCGGAAAACGTATTGCCCTACCAGATGCTACGGCCATCATAATTTCACAATTACCGTCGGTTAATTTTGCTTCCAGCAACTGGTCGCCTTCATTAATAGTAATGGCATTTACACCTGTTTGACGTGGACGGCTGAAATCCGCCAATGCCGTTTTTTTGATCACACCTCTTTTTGTGCAAAGAACAATGTAATGGTTGTTCACGAAATCCACATCCTGTAAATCTTTAATATCAATGATTGCACGAATCTTATCGTCAGGAGAAATTTGCAATAGATTTTGAATAGCCCTTCCCTTGCTGTTCTTCTCGCCATCCGGGATTTCATATACATTTAACCAGTAACATCTTCCTTTTTCAGTAAAGAATAACATGGTGTGATGTGTGGAGGCCACAAACAAATGTTCAATGAAATCTTCCTCTCTCGTTCTTCCGCCAAGAGCCCCTCGTCCACCACGCTTTTGTGCACGAAACTCGGTAGCAGATGTACGCTTGATATATCCTAAATGAGAAATGGTGATAACAACGTCTTCTTCCTTAATAAGATCTTTAATTCTTACTTCATTATCGAGATAAGTAATATCCGTTTTCCTTGCATCGCCGAATTTTTCCTTTACTTCATTTAATTCATTTTTAATGATGTCGAAGCGCATGCCCTCATTGGCAAGGATCTCATTCAAATGCGCAATTAATTTCATTAACTCGTCATATTCCTGTTTGATCTTTTCTCTTTCCATTCCGGTCAGGCGCTGTAAACGCAATTCCAGTATTGCTTTTGCCTGTATCTCATCCAAACCCCAACCTGCATTCACCAGGTTTTCTTTTGCCATTTCGGGTGTGGCGGATGCCCGTATCAATGCAATCACTTCGTCTAAATGATCCAAAGCAATCAAATAACCCTGCAGGATATGAGCTCTTTTCTCCGCTTCTCTCAACTCATATTGGGTCCGGCGTAAAATTACCTCATGACGGAATTCAACAAATTCACTGATCAATTCTCTAAGGTTCAAAATACGTGGACGGCCTTTCACCAGGGCCACGTTATTGATACCATAAGAAGTTTGAAGTTCAGTGAATTTATAAAGCTGGTTAATTACAACATTGGCAACAGCATCGCGTTTCAGATCGACAACAACACGTGTTCCTTCTTTTTGGTTGGATTCATTATTTACATGGGCAATTCCCTCGATTATCTTCTCATTTACCAGCTGGCCGATCCTATCGCATAATGCATCGCGGTTCACCTGGTAGGGAACCTCGGTAACAACAATCTGCTCTCTCCCGCTAGGCTTTGTATCAACATGCAATTTGCCACGAAGTACTACCCTGCCCCTGCCAAAATGAAATCCTGCCTTCACTCCTTCCATGCCATATATAGTTCCACCCGTTGGAAAATCAGGAGCCTTGATATATTGCATCAATTCATCAACAGTAATATCTCTTTTATCGATATAGGCAATACAACCATCAATAACCTCACTCAAATTGTGAGGCATCATATTGGTAGCCATACCTACGGCAATACCACTTGAACCATTTATAAGTAACTGGGGAATACGCGTGGGTAATACAGTGGGCTCACGTAAGGAATCATCAAAATTCAACTGGAAATCGACAGTTTCTTTCTCAATGTCCTGCAACATGGCTTCTGCCATGCGGTGCATACGGGCCTCTGTATATCGCATTGCTGCCGGGCCGTCTCCATCCTGGTTGCCAAAGTTGCCCTGGCGGTCAATCAATGGATAACGCATGTTCCAGTCCTGGGCCATCCGTACCATGGCATCATATACTGCTGTATCACCATGTGGATGGAATTTTCCCAACACTTCACCCACAATACGGGCTGACTTTTTAAAGGCCCGGTTATGGTACATGCCCATCTCGTTCATAGCATGTAATATGCGGCGGTGTACGGGTTTCAATCCATCACGAACATCGGGCAAAGCACGACCAACAATTACCGACATCGAGTAGTCGATGTAGGCGGTTTTCATTTGCTCTTCGATGTTTACAGGTATAATTCGGTTGATATCGTTTGTTTCCTGCGGTAGTAAGTTCTCGTCCATTCTTTCTGCTTGTAATTTGGTAATTTTTGAGGTCAGCAAATGTACCGTATTTAGCTCTATAAACCTGACGATCGTGACTCATTTTAAGTTCATATTACCATTGTTTTTCAGGGATGATTGAGGAGCTCATTGTTTTGATATTCTAAAATGAAAAAAGAAGATTTAATAAGTAAAAATGTAGAATAGAATACCTGTCTACGATTGGTGATTATTGATTGCAATGCTTTGTCCTTTTTCGTTAAAGCGTATGACCGCGGACGTGTTAGCCCCTCCATTTCCCCAATCCATTAATCTATCAGCTTTACGCAAATCCGGTGACATCCCGTTAACGATTCAGGCACGGTATTTTCAATAGTGTTACCAGAATAGCGTACTATGAAGAAATATCTCCTGTTGAGGGATAACCGACAATCCGGCCCTCACTCCATTGAACAGTTGGGTTCAATAGGGCTTCTTCCTATGGACCTTATCTGGATGGAAAATGAAAGCACATCGTGGAATTATCCTGAAGAAATTGAAGAACTAAAACATTTAATTCTTCATGATAATGCACAAAAAGAAAATCATTTTTTGCACAAGAGTGAAAAAATATTCATTTCGCTCCCCGCTAATTTTTATAAAAAGAACAGGCAGGAACCGGCAGATGAATTTTCATTGCCTGTAAATGATACGGAGCCGGTTTTAGAAACGAATTATACATGTTCGTTGGAAGAATTAAAGGAAAATTACAGGTCGTCAAAACAAGTGCAACCTGTGTGGAATAAAAGAATGTTTCCATCATCAAATATTGCAGGCGTGGCAGCAGTCGTTATTGGTGTGATGGTTGGCGCATTCATTGTTAAAGAATGGGTTGATGGTTATGAACCTTCTTCTCCGGTACAAATTGCAAGTGTTATTCCGACAATCGATCGTGAAGTAGAAAAGCAACGAGATGTAAATCTGAAGAACGCACTGGTTACTGAGATCGTTCCTCTTTACAAAAACACACCGGCAAAGAAGACCAAAAAACTAAACCTGAAAAAACAATTGCAGGTAACAACAAATAACTATAAGGTGGGTTTGTTTGGTGGTATAAACGGATTGCAATTAACGGTGTTCAATACTTCATCCCAGGTTGTTGACAAAGTGATTGTTGGGTTGGATTATTTAAAGCAAAACGGGGTCGTAGTTCAATCAGAAAATGTCTCATTTTCATCCATCAAACCAAAAGGCGCAAAAACTATCGCTATTCCGGGGTCCAACCGGGGCGTGAAAGTACGGTATAAGATACTGAAGGTAAATAGTCACGATTATAAAGCAGATCTGAAACAGATATAATCACAAATGTTGAACAATCCCGCAAATAGCGGGATTGTTTGTTTTGGGTACTTACATTTGGAAAATGAATCAGATTCTCCTTTTTGGTGCAGGTAAATCAGCAACTGTTTTGATTGAATACCTGGTACATAATGCAGAAAAAGAAAAATGGGAGTTAACATTGGTGGATGCTGATTTAAGCTCCGCTCAGAAAAAATTGGGCAATTCCGAATTTGCTAAAGCTGTTTCGTTTGACATCTCGGATAGTGAAGAAAGAAGTGCATACATCAGTAAAGCAGACATCGTTATCTCTCTTATGCCTCCTACCCTTCATTTTTTAATTGCCAAAGACTGCATTCAATTCAAAAAAAATTTACTGACCGCTTCGTATGTAGATGAGCAAATGCGATCATTAAAAGATGAAATTGAAGATAACGGCCTTTTATTTTTATGCGAGATGGGCCTGGATCCTGGTCTCGATCACATGAGCGCAAAAAAAATGATCGACGAAATAAACCAGGACGATGGTATTATTCATTCCTTTTATTCCCATTGCGGTGGATTGATCGCACCTGACAGTGATAATAATCCCTGGCATTACAAGCTGACCTGGAATCCCAGGAATATTGTTACCGCGGGCCAGGCCGGGGCTATCTTCAAACAAAATGGAGAGGTGAAAGAATTAGAATATGGAGAGCTGTTCTCAGAAAAAAGATTTGTTTTTATTCCAGGTCATGAAGTATTGTGCTGGTATGCTAACAGGGATTCTTTACGATATATTTCATTATATGGATTGGAAAAGTGCGATACGTTTATCCGAACTACTCTTCGTCATCCGGATTTTATATACGGTTGGAAGAATGTGATCGATATTAATCTAACCAGTGAAAAACAAACCTATGATACCGAAGGAAAAACCCTCGGACAATTATTCAAGGAGCATATGGACAGGAACGGCTTCAGCGAGTGGCTGGAAGAAAAGCTCCGTGACCAGTTTGACTCAACCAAAAACCTGTTAGCTGAATTGGTAAATCTTGTGGAGTTGGAAAAGAAGGCAGAAGAAAAAGGAGTTGAAGCTGTTGAAGAATTTATGGTAGTGGATCAACAGGGCGATCTGAAACAAATTGACATTGATGATTTAAAGGTAAATGCAGCGGCTACCCTTGCCGATAAAATGCACGATGCCAGTTTAACGTTGAAACAACTTTTTTATTTAGGATTAGATGATAATGATACCATCGTGGACAAAGGTGAATTCAGTGCAGCAAACATTCTCCAGTTTGCAATGGAAAAAAAACTGGCTTTGCAACCTGGCGACAAGGACATGGTAATTATGCAGCATGAAATTGAATTTGAAAAAAGAAATAACCGTTATAAATCAACCAGTACTTTTATCTTAACCGGTGATGACGAAATCCGAACAGCAATGGCCAAAACAGTTGGATTGCCATTAGGAATTGCTGCCAAATTTATTTTGAATGGAACCATTGGCCTTACCGGGCTTCATATTCCTGTTATCAAAGAAATATACGAGCCTGTTCTGGAGGAATTGAAATTACACAACATTGAATTCAAAGAACGGGTTGAGTTGCTTTCATGAAGTTTCATATTACCATAGGAGAAGCTGTTAAGCAATTGGAAAGCGAAGTACATAACCGCTTTACGACTTTGATGAAACAGGGTACTATGAGCATCGAGTACTATGCACCTAAATATATTGATCATCAAACTTCGCATAAACAGGATGAAATTTATGTGATCGCTTCGGGCCATGCTACTTTCTTTAGGAATGGAGAAAGAGTTCAATGTAAGACCAACGATGTATTATTCGTTCCTGCTCACATGGAACACCGCTTTGAAGATTTTACGGATAATTTTGCCACGTGGGTGATTTTTTATGGCACCGAAGATGGTGAACCGTCATAGGTATTGCTTCAACAATTCTTTTAACTCTTTCATTCCCTCCCCCGCGGGCTTCTCAATAGCTTTCAAATTCTGCAGCGACGAAGTATACGGAATGGTTTTATCAACAATAAATTTGGGAACAGACCATGGGGCGTAATTCACCAGTCCTGCTGCCGGGTATACCACAAGTGAAGTGCCGACAATTAAAAACAAATCCGCCTGTCGGGTAAGGAGCGCAGCTTCGTCCATCATCGGTACTGCTTCTTCAAACCAAACAATATGCGGACGCAGCTGGGCTCCATCCTCGGCAAGGTCCCCTATTTTGATGTCATCATAAATCGGGTAGATTAAGCCTTCGTTTTTTTCACTTCGCATTTTGAAAATTTCTCCATGTAAATGAACAATGTTTTTAGAACCTGCCCTTTCATGTAAATCATCAATATTTTGTGTAATAATGTGAACATCAAAATCATTTTCCAGCTCAGCTAATGCATAATGAGCAGCATTGGGCTGCGCTTCTTTTACATTTTTCCTACGCATATTATAAAATTCCTGCACCAGGGCAGAATTTCTTCTCCATGCAGTTGCCGTAGCTACTTCGTTTATATCATATCCTTCCCATAGCCCATCCGAATCACGGAATGTCTTTAATCCACTTTCAGCACTAATTCCGGCACCTGTGAGTACCACCAGTTTCTTTTTGCTCATAAAACAAAATTATGATCAACATTACAAATGAGTTTGCTTCAATTGGAATTTTATTTGTAGTGTACACTATAAACTATTTTATGGCAGAGGAAAGATTTGAGATCAATATTGACGGTGTTCCGTATGCAGTAACTGCATCGCCCTTTGAATTTAATACTGAAACACGGTACCGTGTAAAGTACAATGGTAATGAACATATTTTCACCTGGGATTCGGGGATCGGCCGTTTGGTGCCCATTGATGATGATGCTTCAGTTATTCCCAATGTTTTGGAAGAAGAGATTGCAAGAAGATTGCAATCCTCACGACGGATTTGAATTTGTTTTGATTTTGGGCATTTGCTTTCTTCTGAAAAACCAGATGCCCAAAATTATTATAGTAAGTAAAGGCCAAATACTAACCAGGCCGACCAATAATTCTCCGAGCCAGTACCAGCCGTTGGCAAACGCTGCTTTTACTTTATCCATGAAGTTAGGCTCTTTATTCCCGGCTGCTTTTGCTGATGCATTGATCACCTGGAAGTAGGTAAAGTTAATAGTGCTCATTGCTGACTGATGGCTTAGGGTATTGATCCTCCCATTTACCAATTCAATTTCTTCCTGGATATCATTGATCTCTTTTTGAACCGTCAGGATCTCTTCCATATTTTTTGCTTGCTTCAATAAATCGAGATAACGAAAGCGAACCTGTTTCTTTGCTTCCAGTCTTGACCTGCCGTCAACCAATTGCGTTGTAACGTCGTCTGAACTAATGTGCTTTTCGTTTAATCTCGTAACATCTTTTGTAAGATCATTTATGGCATTCTCAAATTGGTCAACAGGTACTTTAATTACTACAGAGTTTTGAATTTGATATTCTGATTGCGACTGTTCCTCATTACTTACATACCCGCCATACTTTCTTACTGTCCCATTGAGTTGGTGAGAGAATGCTTTATAATCTTTGACTTGAGCATTCAGTGCTGCATTTTTTATAATTTTCTTATCCCAGTCAATAGGTTTTGATGTAAAACTGTTTTGGTTATTGTTATTAGGATTTGGCGGTTGATGAGGTTCAATTATGGTATCGGTAATCTTATAGTTAATTGAATCCACATTCCTGAACAAATTTTCAATATCCTTAGTTTCCTGTGATTCAGTTTGCATTTCAGAATTACTGTTACATGCAAAACAAAGGCAGGCCGCCACTGCAATAAGTGCAGTTGATTTCATGGTCATAGTTGTATGTTTAAATGATTACGAGATGCAAAAAATTATTTTTTACATAATCATTTTTATGGAATGACAATCGTGAAGGCAAGCAAGCGGGAGATCAATAATTAATTCCGAAAACTAAAAAAGGTAACCTTCATCAGGTAAATAACAGCATTTGTTACAAGTATATTGTTTCGTAACTCGTCGAAGTCGTTAAGAACGATTGAAGAACCTACTTCTTCTCCCCTGCCAGTTCCATAATCACAGCACGTTCTTTTTCTGTTACTGGCTGAACAGACAACCGTCCAATACGAACCAGGGCCATATCCTTTAGACGTTTCTCTTTTTTAATCGTATCGAGTGAAACCGGTTTCTTCAATTTTTTGTAAGGCTTGAGATCAACACATACCCATGCCGCGTCTTCGGTTGTGGGATCCTGGTAGGCTTCTTTTGCCACTTTCGCAATTCCAACAATTTCCAAACCTTCGTTGCTGTGATAGAAAAAAACTTCATCACCTTTTTTCATTGCCCTCAGATGAAGTCGTGCGGCATAGTTTCGAATGCCGGTCCAATCCGTTTGTTTGTCTTTTTCAAGTTGCTCCCAGCTGTATGCCGAAGGTTCTGATTTAACTAGCCAGTATGCCATAGCAGATGGTTTAGTTGATGTTTTGCAATTCGCTTTGCAAGAATAAAATATTTTCCACTTCTTAAATCCAATTGTTTTCTGTTACCGTAATTATTCCATCATTCTGAGAAATCGTCCCGGTGCCTACCGGGAACTAAAATTAAAAAATCAAAAACATGAAAAAGATCACATTAGCAGTCTTACTGCTTACAGGAATCAATTTATCCTTACCGGCCCAGGACATGAAAATGGCAAATGAAAAAACTGTGGAAGTTGGCGGAGCTCCTATGTATCCTTCCAAAAATATTATTGAAAATGCCATGAATTCGCAGGACCATACCACGTTGGTAGCAGCCGTAAAAGCTGCAGGGCTGGTGGAAACATTACAGGGCAAAGGTCCATTCACGGTATTTGCTCCTACCAATGCAGCTTTTGCAAAATTACCGGCTGGTACAGTTGATGATCTTGTGAAACCTGAAAACAAGTCTATGCTCACGAAAATTCTAACCTATCATGTTATTGCCGGTAAATGGGACCGTAAAGAATTGATGAAATCGATCAAAAAAGGAAAAGGAACTGCAACGCTGGTTACTGTGGAGGGTAGTACAATATGGATTATGGAAAAGGATGAAAAGCTTTGGCTGAAAGATGAAAAGGGAAGCATTGCCCAAATCACCACCACTGATGTTTACCAGAGCAATGGAATCATCCATGTGATTGACACGGTAGTAATGCCCAAATAAAAATTTGAGGTTCAGCAATCCTGCGCACAAAAAGCTACGTATATAGTTTATGTATTTCGTATGTGCAGGGCAACAGCCGGTCACGAGGTTCGTGGTCGGCTGTTCATTTTGGCCGGCCCCTGTCCCCCGGGTAAGGGAACGTAGGCATGTGAACCTTTTTTTTCTTCGGGACTTTCTCTTAACGCATGTTTTTTGAAGAAGAATTCTGAAAAAACACTTTAAAACTTTTCAATTCTATAATGAATAATGAACAATTAGGGTCTGTGCTGTAGCGAAGTCCCTCCACCGGAGGGATTTAGGGAGGCCGTGCCTCTACCACCCACTCACCAGCACATCGGCAATATGCATGGTCTTCAGTTTATATTTTTTGCCATCGATGTAGCCTTGCAAATGCATGAGACATGATGTGTCTGTTGATATTAGATATTCTGCTCCTGTTGCTAACGCATTCTCCACTTTTTGCTCTCCCATCGCTTCTGAAATGGCTCCAAATTTTACAGCAAATGTTCCTCCAAAACCGCAACAGGTTTCAACATCATTCAATTCGGTCAACTCCAATCCTTCAACATTGGCAAGAAGCTTACGAGGTTCGTTTTTGATTTTGCATTCACGTAGCCCGGCACAGGAATCATGATATGTGGCTTTACCAGGCAGTTTTGCACCAAAATTGGTGATGCCTAATTTATTTACTAAAAAATCAGACAGCTCATAAATATTCTGTCCAATTGCTTTAACATCATTATGTACCGAAGAATTATCGAACAATTTGGAATAATAGTTTTTGACAAAGCCGACACAGCTTGCACTTGGCACCACAATGGTTTCATTTGAATTAAAGTCCTTTAAAAACTTACTGCAAACATCTCTTGCATCATCCCAAAATCCCGCATTGAATGCTGGCTGTCCACAACAGGTTTGATTTGGATTGTAGGAAACTTCGCAGCCTGCTTTTTCCAGGATTTTCACCATATTCATAGCAGTTTGAGGATAGAGCTGATCAACAAAACATGGAACGAAAATCTGAACTTTCATTAATGGCTTGCTTTTATTTGCTTGTTAAGTATCATCATTTTTATAGCAGTAATCGCAGCTTCCTCACCTTTATGCCCGTGTGTACCTCCAGTTCTTTCCCGTGCCTGTTCAATGGTGTCAAGAGTTAACACCCCGAAAATAACCGGCACAGAAAGTGAAAGATTTAACTGCGTGATACCATGGGTTACCAATTGACAAACGTATTCGAAATGTGGAGTTCCTCCTCTTATCACACAACCCAGTGCTATGAAAGCAGATATAGCATTATGGTTATTGGAATATTGCTGTATTGCAAATGGAATTTCGACGGCACCTGGAACTGTAAGTGTTTTTGATTTGATATTATGCTGACTAAAAACATTCAAACATCCTCTCTCCAGCTCGTCTACTATTTCTGAATTCCATTCCGTCTTTACTAAAACAACAAGGACATCCTTTAATTGTTGGATGTCCTCGATGCTTTCAAATAATTTGCTGTTGCTTACGTCAGCCATACATTACAAGATTCAAGAGTTAAGTTTCAAGGCACAAGCTTTAACCAAGTTTATTCAAAATAGCTGAAAGTATTCTTCGTATTTGAGATGCTTCATCAATTAATTTAGCTCTGCCAGTTTCCAGACTGACGTCATTATAAATAAGAATCAAATGCAACCAATAAATAGATTCCTTTGCCTCTCTCCTCGAAATTTTTATCTTCAGTTTTTCATCGCGTTTTCCTGAATCGTCGGATGCCTCGATATAATTTGCACCTACCGAACTACTAGCTCTTATTAATTGTCTGATGTATACAATATTAATTACGTCTTTTTTCAATTTGACACAAAAATCACGAACCGATTTTGCATACATTAAAAATCGATCCTCTAACTGTTGTGACATTTGAGATGGGTTATTTTTCTTGAGCCTTGTTCCTTGAGCCCCTGGCGCTTAATCTTCAACTTTATAAACTCCGAGTTGTGCAAGGTATTTGCCTGCCTCATCACCTGGCTGTGTATTTGGAAATTTAGTTATGATCTCTTTATATAGCTCTTCGGCCTGTTTTTTATCGTTCAGAACTTTATCGGCAAAGTAAGCTGCATACATCAGGTATTCTGCTGAATTGGTCTTATCTGTTTCGAACTCGCGGGCAGCCTTTTTGTAACTATTTAAAGCATCACTGTTTTTACCCGCATTCGCATAAGCGTCTCCCAACAGTTTATAAGCCCTTGCCTGGATCTGTTGTGCGTCTGTGCTGAAAGCCTTCAGGTATTTAATCGCTTTGTTATTATCTCCTTGTTTTAAAGCAATAACACCTACATAATAATTAGCTAATTCGCCGGCGTCTGTGCCTTTGTATTGACTTGCGATCCTTTCAAAACCTGCTGACTGACCATCGCCTTTCAAAGCTTTGTCCAACGAATCCTGCGCAAAATAATCCTGCGCTCTCCAAATAGCCTCCTCTGCTTTTTGTGCTTTGGGTTGTACAATCAAGTATTTATAGGCAAGATACCCGCCGCCTAAAATGATTATAGCAGCAGCAACTATCGTCGCTATCTTGCCATACTTTGTCCAAAAATCTTTGGCACGCTCTATCACCAGTTCATTTTGAGATGTGTGACGTACCGGGTGTTTTACTTCAGCCATGAAAAAAATATTTTTTGTGGTTTAATCTTTAATAAAAGGATATTGCTGGTCTACATAAACATCTTTATATACCTCACTGTCATCGGGCCACGGTGATTCCTCTGCAAACTTCACGCTTTCCGCCACTGCTACATCTACTCTTTCGTTAATTTGCCTGATTTCCTCTTCGGTGCCGATTTTATTATCGTAAATAGTCTTTAAAAGCGAATTGATGGGATCTTTGGATTTATATCCTTCCACTTCTTCTTTTGTCCTGTATTTCTGGGGGTCGGAAATTGAATGCCCTTTATAACGATACGTTTTAATCTCCAGCAATGTAGGTCCACCTTTTTCCCTTGCTCTCTTTACTGCTCTTGAAACACCTTCATGCACCGCCTCCGCACTCATTCCATCAATTTCATCTGCAGGCATTTCGTAAGCATCGGCAAGCTTATAAATATCGGTGATGTTGGAAGTTCGCTGTACCGACGTTCCCATTGCATAGTTGTTATTCTCGCAAATGAAGATGACCGGCAGGTTCCATAACATTGCCATGTTAAATGTTTCGTGCAAAATGCCCTGGCGTGCAGCACCATCCCCAAAAAAAGTGAGTACCACATTCTCCGTTCCACGATAATTTTCCGCAAACGCCAAACCTGCACCAGTTCCAATTTGTGCACCTACAATTCCATGTCCACCATAAAAATTTTCTTTTTTTCCAAAGAAGTGCATGCTTCCTCCCTTCCCTTTAGCACAACCGGTAGCTTTACCATACAATTCGGCCATACAGGAGTTTACCGAAATGCCCTTGGCAATGGCCAGTCCATGATCACGGTAAGCTGTAATAAACATGTCTTCGGGACGGGTTGCAGTCATACATCCTGCCGCTATGGCCTCCTGCCCAATGTAGGCGTGGAAAAAGCCACGGATCTTTCCTTCCATCTTATATTTCTCTTCGGCAGCAAGTTCAAACTGGCGAATCAATTGCATTAATTCATACCAGTACAGGTAAGTTTCTTTGGTATACTTAGCCAAGGCTATGATTTTGAGCCGCAAAAATAAGGGAATCAGTGCTTAAATAGGAAGTTTTGAGAAAGGAGTTTTAAGTCTAAAACGATAGGTTTCCCGTTTAGATTGGCTGTCCGGGGAAATTTTAGGGATATTTTTGATGTATAGCCTAATCAAATTAAATAAATCCCTCACAGTCTTTTATTGCCATATCACTGCCCGCAAACATTGTCACCGTAATCATTCCAATTGATATTTCCTTTTCTTCGATCTTTGGCCCTTTACAAAAATAAGTATTGAGCCTTCGCCTGGATTCCATATCACTCTTTCAATTCAAAAACTATTTTCAACAGGAGTTCAATTTTACCGAACGCATTATTGGCATTTGCGGAAGGAACGGTGTAGGCAAAACCAATTTACTGGATGCCATTCATTACCTCTGTTTTACAAAAAGTTATTTTTCCAGGCAGGATCAGCTCCACATCCATCACGCCCATGAAGGATTTCGTTTGGAGGGACATTTTAAACGGTATGGAAAGGAAGAAAAAGCAGTATGTATTTTAAGAGAAACGGGAAAAAAAGAATTTTCGGTAAACGATGCTTTGTACACAAAATTTTCGAAACATATTGGTCACTATCCGGGCGTCATCATTGCTCCCGATGATATTCAACTGATCATTGGAGGCAGCGAGGAAAGAAGACGTTTCATAGATACTTTGCTTGCGCAGCTGGATCACGACTACCTGCAGTCATTAATCAATCATACAAAAATCCTGCAGCAGCGTAATTCATTTCTCAAATCATTCAATGAAGGTTTTGGAAGGGATCTTTCCGTATTGGACATCCTGGATGAACAATTATCGAAAGAGGGAAATCATATTTTTGAAAAGCGCCGGGAGTTTTCTCTGAAATTCCTTCCCATGGTGAAGCAATTGTATAATGAAATATCCCAAAAATATGAGAACATCACATTACTATATGAGAGTGAAGCGCATCATATCAGTATTGGTGAATTGCTGAAACATAATCGTCAAAAGGATTTGATGCTGCAACGAACTTCGGGTGGGGTTCACCGTGATGATTTGTTGTTTCAATTAGCGGAGCAACCATTCAAAAGCATTGCGTCGCAAGGTCAAAGAAAAAGTTTGTTGTTTGCTTTAAAGCTTGCAGAAATGGAAATATTAAAAGAGGAAAAGGGCCTCTCTCCTCTTCTGTTGCTCGATGATGTTTTTGAAAAACTGGATGAAGAGCGGATTAGCAATTTGTTAATGCGAGTTTGTTCAGACGACGAGACACAGATTTTTATTACGGATACAAGCTGTGAGCGTTTGCGTGTTCAGCTAGACAAATTGCAACAACCGCTTCAGATGATTGAGCTTTAATATTTATTCCATTGTTCTTTCTTCATTCTTTTCCACAAAATCCATTCAATCCACCCAAATCAAAGTTCAGACGGTATCTTCGTTTTATGGGCCAATACAAAATAGGCGATGCAATTAAACAGTTCCTGAACCAGAGCCGGATTAAAGGCGATATACAGGCTTTGCAAATAGAAGAACTCTGGGAAAAAATCATGGGTAAAACCATTTCCCGCTACACAGAAAATTTGAAGATCATTAACCGCACACTTTTTATTACCACCAATGTTGCGCCCCTGAAACAGGAACTGATGTATCAGAAAGAAAAAATAAAGCTTAGGGTGAATGAGGCTTTAGGCGAAAAATTGATTGATGAAGTAGTCATCAAATAAAATTTCCAATTACTAACGGGGTCGTCATTTTATTTTTTCATAAAAAAAAGCTTCGTATGAACGAAGCTTGCGAATTAGGTGATGGCGATTCAACACGTTAATAATTCCATGGATAACCTTGCCTTACAACCTGTTCCTCATCTGTTTGTTTGGTAACCGCTTCGTGCATGAGGTCATCAGACGAAATAACCCCCTTAAAATCGAAGCGATCAAAAATGGCAAGATGCCGAACGCCATACCGTTCCATTAATTGCATGCAATGTCCTAATGAAGTGTCTGAAGTGGTTACGGGCAAAGCTTTGCTCATAAACTCCTTTACTTTGATCTTGTTCAGTGGTCTGTCTTCGAACAGGATTTTGCCGGCAATGTCATGATCGGTAATGATGCCCTGGAATTTGTCATTTTCAATGACGATAAGGAAATCAACATTTTCGCAACACATCTGGTACAGTGCGTCGCTAACAAAGCAATCCGGGACTACTGTGTTGAATTGAGGAAATTTTCTGGCCAATACATCAGCGATTCTTTCCATAAGAATGGTTTTTAAAGGTTGAGCAATCGTTAACATGGAGGCATGTGTTTTAAAGTTACATTATTCAGATGAGGCTATCAAAAAAATCAAGCTCGTCTATTTTATTGAATCCGTACCCTCGGATCGATCAAGCCGTACAAGATATCGGCCAGAATATTTATGAAAATAAAAAATGTGGCAGTAATTAAAACCGAGCCCATTACCACAGGAAAGTCGAGCTTTTCAAGCGCATCAACAGTTACTTTACCGATGCCCTTCCAGCCGAAAATGTACTCAATAAAAAATGCACCCGCGAGCAATTCTGCAAACCATCCTGTAATGGCTGTAACAACAGGATTCAATGCGTTTCGCAATGCATGTTTCCATATTACCCTGGTTTTATTTAATCCTTTTGCATAAGCGGTCCTGATATAATCCTGGTCAAGCACGTCGAGCATTGAACTGCGGGTTAACTGGGTAATGATAGCCAAAGGACGAATACCCAAAGTAATGGCGGGAAGAATAAGGTTCTGTAGTGTTAATCGCTTGACTCCATTTTCATCAATGTCGAACCAGCTGCCCGTTAAGTGAAGTCCTGTATAATCGCTCAATACGAAACCAAACACATATGATAATGCCCATAAAAAAAGATGGTGCTGATATTCCAATAATGCTGGAAAAAACGGCAGTAGTATCCATCCATGTGTTTTGCCTGACGGCAGCTATCACACCGAGGGGAATGCCAATACTTACAGCAATGAACATGGCAGTAATAGCCAGCAATAATGTGCCTGGCAGGGCTTCCATCAGTACGGACGAAACAGATTTCTTTGTTTGATAGGATTTACGGAGGTAAGGAAGTTTGAATGCTAATTTAGTTTCACCACCAATGAAAACCCCATTGAGATCCTTTTTTTGAATTTCCTCTTTTGAATGAATGGCAATTGGTGAAACATCATTGAGGTAAAAAGCAAATTGTTTCCATTTGGGTTGATCCAGGTATAGCTCTTTGCGGATGTTAGCCTGGGTAGTTGAATCGCCTGTCTGCCCCATTACCAGGCGTGCCGGATCGCCAAAACCCTGGAATAAAATAAATACCAATACTACCACGCCTACCAGTACCAAAATGCCGTACAATATTTTTTTGATAACGAACTTTAGCACCGGCTTAGTTTTTTAACTCACTGATAGTTTTTTCAACTTCGTTGAGCTTTGTTATTGGCCATTTATTTATAATAGTTCCCTGCTTCAATAAGTAAATGGTTGGGTTAACTCTTGCACCGATTCTAAAGACCGTTCCATCTGTTGTAAACACCTGGTAATGGTTGCCGGTATCTGAAGCAAAATCAGCAGGCGAGGAAGTGATGACGAATACAGGAATTTGCTTCGCTTTTATATTCCAATAGTTTCTGTCGAATAACCGGGAATCATTCCCTGGATTTACAAAGTATAGAATAGAATGGCCAGGATAAGCCAGGATGGCTTCAGTAGAATCGAAACCGTTTAATGTTTTTAAGGAAAAGTTTTGCAGGTTTGGAATATCTGTTCCTTTTTGCACCAGTTTAGTTTGTGTTTCCTTCCATTTCCAGGTGGTATCCTCCCATATTTTACTGTTGTTGAATTCAGTCTGGCTCATGTCCTTTAACTGCCCGCTCTTTGTGTTACGGTATACTAATCTTGTTTCGTAAACAGAAGGAATAGCATTTTTAGGCGGCTTAATTTGTTCAGCGATGTCATTGCCCTTCTTCATAGGTAAACAATCAACCAGGGGCAAATACTTCAACACATACCACTGTAACAAGAGGGTGAACACAAGTGAAAGGGAAATAATGGCTGTGGCGAGACGCCCCGATAAAATTGCGCGGATATATTTTTGACCGGCGATGAGAAGTAAAATCAATAGTAAGAGAACAATATCTTTTACAAAAGAAGCCAGTGGTGTGATGGGCAGACAGTCGCCGAAACACCCGCAGTTTGTAAATTTTCCTGATAGATAGGCATAGCCTGTAAGAAATGTAAAGAAGACGATCAGGACCAGTAACAAGTATAAAACAAACCCCTTCATCCATCCTAACAGTAAAGCCACTCCGCTTATTATTTCAAGAGTGATCATAGTAACGGCCAGGAATAATGTATGTTGATTGAAAAAATCAAAGAAAGAAATAAGAGGGGCTTTTGCAAAAAAATGACCACTCTTCAAACTGTCTGTCCACAGTTCAAAAAATTCCTCCATTTTATAGGCAAGTCCCAACGGATCATTGGCCTTTACCAGTCCTGAGATAATAAAAAGAAGTGCAACGATGACCTGTACTATTTTGGTGGTTATTCTCATTTTATTTTGACTCCTTCGTTAATATCAATGCAAAAACAGCATAGTTAATCACATCGTAATAGTTAGCGTCCATTCCCTCACTGATAATGGTTTCGCCTTTATTGGAAAGTATCTGGCGCATACGCTGAAGTTTCATAAGGATCAGATCCGTCAAACTTTCCTGCGACATATTTCTCCAGGCTTCACCATAATCATGGTTTTTACTTTGCATCAGTGTTTTGGCAGCAACAAAATATTTATGGTATAAAATCTCTACCTCATTTACTTTCAGTTCCTCGGGATCGTGTTCCGTCAGTTCCAATTGTATTAAGCCAATGATAGAATAATTAACGATGCCAATGAATTCGCTTCGTATGTCATCGCCAATATTTCCAACTTCCTGCTTCCCTGTTTCCTGTATGTTCCGAATGCGCTGGGCTTTTATATAAATCTGGTCAACGATGGAAATTTGTCGTAATACCCTCCAGGCTGTTCCATAGTCTTTGGTTTTTTTTAAGAAAATATCTTCACATTCCTTAATCGCAAAATCGTACTGGCTATTTGTATTCATCATAACAGGTTACACGAATTTAAAAACGAATTGCACGAATTTAAACCACCGATCTCACGAAACACACGAATTTGTCCGAATAAATGAATTCAGTCCATTAAAAATTAGCAGCCTTTTTCAAAAAAATAATAGTATTCCGCCTTAATTCGTGTAATTCGTTTTAATTCGTGTAATTCGTGTTTTTATGTTCACGTTGAATTGCAAAGAAAAAATTTTGGTGATTGATCAACCCATCGTTATGGGAATTATCAATATCACTCCCGATTCATTTTTTCCCGGCAGCCGGGCAGGTGCTATTGATGACATTTTATACCTGGCAGATAAAATGATTCATGACGGCGCAACAATCCTTGATATCGGGGGGCAAAGCACACGTCCCAACAGTGACCTAATACCTGTTGATGATGAACTAAAAAGAGTACTTCCGGCTATTCAAGCCATTCATAAAAATTTCCCTGATCAAATTGTTTCCATTGACACATTTTATTCCAGGGTAGCTGCGGAAGCTGTTCAGGCAGGGGCAAGTATTGTTAATGATGTAAGTGCAGGTACACTGGATGAAGACATGCTCTCTACAGTTGCCAAATTAAAAACACCGTATGTTCTTATGCACATGCTTGGGAAGCCGCAAACCATGCAGCAAAATCCCGGATACAAAAATGTTACACTCGAAGTTTTTGACTTTCTGAATTTCAAAATAGCAGACCTTGTAAAGCTGGGCATTCATGACATTTTCATAGATGTTGGTTTTGGATTTGGCAAAACTGCTGCTCATAACTTTCAATTGCTTCGGGAACTTGCTTATTTCAAACAACTCAATAAGCCACTGATGGTAGGGCTATCACGCAAGGCCACCATTTACAAAACGCTTGGTATTGGGCCTGGGGAAGCTCTAAATGGCACAACTGTTATGCAGACACTAGCACTATTAAACGGAGCAAACATTCTTCGTGTGCACGACGTAAAGGAAGCCGTGGAGGCCATAAAACTTTTTATGGAATACAAAAAATAAAGAGCAGATCAACTGCTCTTATTCTATAGCCTCATAGACAAATTATTATCTCCAATAGGCGTACAGCGGTTTTTTTTGGCGTTACATAAGTTTTCAGATTCCCCGGATTCTTGGACTAAAAACGGGACCTTACTATCAGTAAAAACGCATTCAAAACTGAATGCGTTGTAAAATTCGTAAATAATTTGAAAATATATTTACTTCTGGCTTTTATTCTCAGCCGGTTGTTGAATTGGCTGACGCTGGGGCGCTTCAGGTGCGGTATCCGTAATATCCAAAACGTGCAGCTCAAAAACCAATATTTCATTTGGGCCAATCTT
>Ga0193740_1000019_pt1 | contig 40234 bp, 40 predicted proteins | sample L2s1metaG_FD_145072 | JGI IMG/M metagenome (GOLD analysis project Ga0193740, IMG submission 145072) | Soil microbial communities from a riparian zone of the East river system, Colorado, United States - L2s1 | ecosystem: Environmental > Terrestrial > Soil > Riparian zone | place: USA: East River... | reverse complement strand
ATTTACCTATTTTATATCGTATGCAATCTTTTTTAGGTGTAGGAAACATTACTACCACAGAAATATCTTGTAGTTATGCTATACAATCAATTAAAGATTTACAAGTTTTAATAGATCACTTTGATAAATATCCATTAATTACTCAAAAAGGAGCTGATTACCTTTTATTTAAAATGGCTTTTAATTTAATTAAAAATAAAGAACATTTAAATCTGGAAGGTTTACGGAAAATTGTTGCAATTAGAGCTTCTATGAATTGAGGGCTCCCTTTAACTATTAAAGAGGCTTTTCCAAATATTATTCCAGTAACTAGACCAAGTATTTTAGACTTTAAAATTAAAGATCCTAACTGATTAGCAGGTTTTACTTCAGGTGAAGGATGTTTTTTAGTAAGAATCATTAAAACCTCTAACCGTAAAATAGGATATCAAGTACAATTAGTATTTAAATTAGTGCAACATTTTAGAGATGAGCAAATGATGAAAAGTATAATTGATTACTTAGATTGCGGTACTGTAAATGTAAACAATAATGCCGTAGAGTATAGAATAAGTAAACTTGAGGATCTAAATTATAAACTCATTCCGATTTTTCAAAAATATCCTATACAAGGAATAAAACTTCTAGATTATTTTGATTTTTGTTCAGTAATACAATTAATGAATAAAAAAGATCATTTAACAGAAGAAGGATTAAATCAAATTTGAAAAATAAAAAAGGGTATGAACAAAAGTAGAAAATAATTCAACATCTTTTTACCTTACTCCCGTAGGGCTTATAATATATATCTTTATTTATTTATTTGTACGATAAATTTGATAGCCTTGAAAATAGATCAATTATATAAATTAATTGATTGGATGAATAAAAATCATTCTATGAATATTTCTAAATTATCTTTAGATAATTCACCATTGTTTAATAATAGTTGACTAGCTGGATTTATAGATGCTGATGGTCATTTTTATATAAGATATTCTTTAAAACAATTACAATGTAAATTTAGTTTAGAACAAAGAATGATTTACCCTAAAACTCAAGAAAGTTTTAAACCAATATTAGATCAAATTTGTTTGTTTTTAAATGTAAATTTAATTATTCGAAATCGATTAAATTATAAAAATTCATATTATATAATTAAAATTGAAAATCAAAATTCTACCCAAATACTGATAGATTATTTGAATAATAATGAATTATTAAGTAGTAAATATTTAGATTTTTTAGAATGAAAAAAAGCATTTAATCAAATAAAAAATAAAACTCATTTAACAGATCAAGGACGAAATATTGTGTATTCAGCTAAAAATAATATGAATAATAAAAGAACTTATTTTAATTGAGACCATTTAAAATTTTTTTAATGCCAATTATTTTTGTAAAAAAATAATATTACTTAGCCATAAGCATGGAATTCCTCAAATTATTTGTAATTAACAAAAAGAACAGATATAAAATACTCTTAATAAAAATAAATTATATTATAATTTATTTTCAGTTGTTTTAACGATTTTTTATTTGTAAAAAATTTTATATACAAGGGGAGAATATGCAGGAAACAAATAATGAAATCATAAATTATTTGGATCCTCAGAGACTTCTATATATTTATTATTATCTAGTATATTGAATATATAGAGAATGTTTAAATTTTAAACATTAATACGCTAAGCTCCAATTTTTTAGTTTTACTAGATAACTAATATGAATAAAATTTAAAATTTTTATTCTTTATAATTTCTTAATTATAAAATTGGATGAAGACATAGTCCAAGTCATTATTAAAGTAGTGATATAAATTGATTCCCACGTTTAAATAATATATCTTTCTGATTATTGCCACCTTCTCTAATCTTACTACTTGTAAGTTCATTAGTTGAAAATGGTGCAGGTATTAACTGTGCTTGAGTAGTAAGTAATTACTATAAAGAAATTCACTATATAGCTGGAAACTCCTAAAGCCTTTAAAAAGTTAATTAATACTAAAAATGTTTAGGATAATAATGGATAATCAGCAGGAAATTAATAACAAAAAATGTTTATTAAATCCTTATCGACTATACGTGAAACTTCCATATTAAAATTAAAGTAATTTGGAAGAAGATATAGTCTATTTTTATACGAAAGTATAAAATGATTTTATTATAAGTGAAGTTTAAATATAATAAAATAACTAAGTTTATCTTTAAAAAATGTTGAGTTCATCAAAAAATAAATAATAACTTAAATGATCAAAATATGTTAGGTTCTTATTTAGCTGGTTTAATTGAAGGTGATGGCTCAATCATTGTTCCTAAAAAAGAAAGAAATGAAAAAGGTAAATTATTATATCCTAAAGTTAAAATCACTTTTGTTGAAAAAGATTCACCTTTAGCAATTAAAATTAAAGAAATAATAGGTGCTGGAACTTTAGAGTTTCCAAAAAATACTAAATATGTAAATCTATTATTTCAAGATTTAAAATCATTACAAAGGATTGCTGTACTTCTAAATGGTAAAATGAGAACACCAAAAATAGAAGCTTTATTTAGATTAATAGATTGATTAAACGCTAAATTTAATATTTCTAAAGCTTTATTAAGTAGTAATAAAATACTTAAATTAGAATTAGACAATACTCCATTAGGAAATAATCCTTGATTCTCTGGATTCATAGAAGCTGATGGAAATTTTTATAGTTCTTTTGAATTAAATTCAGAAGGTTTAGTAAAATGTATTAGACATTACATGAGAATTTCTCAAAAAACTGTTTATAACAAAAATTTAAATATTTCAATAGAAAATAACACTAATTTTATAATAATGGAACAAATTAGAGAATTTTTAGATGTTAAATCTTTAACTAAAATTAACAGAACAAAACAAAATTACATTGAATTAGCATTTGAAGTGAGAACAGTTAGAAAAAATTCCAGTGAAAAATTAATAAATTATTTATCTAAATTTCCTTTATTTAGTTCTAAACAACAAGATTTTTTAGCGTGATCTGAAATACATAAAATTAGATTATCTAAAACTTATAAAACTAAAGAAGGAGCTTCTAAATTAATTTACCTAAAAAATAGCATGAATACTTTAAGAACTCAGTTTAATTGAGATTCTTTAGATAAAATTTATACTAACTAATTTTATCTATGAATTATAATAAATTTAAAACTTAGAAAAATATTGACAGGATGAACAGTTTATCCTCCATTATCTAGTATCCAAAGTCATTCAGGTGGTAGTGTAGATTTAGCTATTTTTAGCTTACATCTTGCTGGTATTTCTTCTTTATTGGGTGCTATTAATTTTATATGTACTGTATTAAATATGAGAACAAATGGTATGTCATTACATAATAGCGATATATCCTAATTGTGTATAAGAGCCAAACTCCGGGGAATCCCTAAAGCTCTAATAACTAAGCTTTTAAGGGAAACTTTAAGAGTGGCCTCATTAATGCCTGAGGGTATAGTAATATCATTAGAGATGATAAGTAACTAATATTAATATTGCTCTTTGAAATGGGTGATCGTGGATCTAAATTACCTTCCTTGATTTCAAGGTGAGGTGTAAAAGAGCAACGAGTAGACGGTTCTTCAATCTATGTAATAATACATTAGATTGTAAGGTGTACTCTAATCGCCGGGAAATCCGGTTCTAAGGTCAAAAATTATCTACATAAAATTATATTTTAGATATTAAATTATTTAGACTAAATTTAATTTGTGTAGAATAATAAATCCTTTGAGCTTATAAGTGTTTCCATTAAAATTTTATAGGCGAATAAACTGAAACATGCTACCAATACAAATAAATTTAACCCTCAATTTGTAACAGGATTTTGTGATGCTGAATCTAGTTTTTCTTTAAATATTATTAAGAATCCATTATTCAAATTAGGTTGAAAAATAACAATAGTTTTTAGTATACATTTACATAGTAAAGATATAAATATTTTATATGCAATTCAAAAGTTTTTTAGTGTAGGATATATAAATTTAAATGGGGATTCTGCTTTGTTTCAAACAACTAAAATAGCAGACTTAGTTTATATTATTGAACATTTTAATTCTTATCCGCTTAAAACACAAAAACATGCTGATTTCTTATTATTTAAAAAAGCTTTTGATATTATAAATAATAAAAAACATTTTACTATAGAAGGATTACATGAACTTATTGGAATAAGAGCCTCTTTAAATAAAGGTTTACCTGAAAGATTAAAATTGGCTTTCCCAAGCATTAAACCAATAATTAGACCAGTTGTTCCTAATGTATCTTTGGAACCTAATAATTCCAATATTAATTATTGAGTAGCTGGATTTGTAACAGGAGAAGGTTGTTTTTTTATTGAAACAAGTAAATCTAAAACCCACAAATTAGGAATTAGCGTAGCTTTAAACTTTATTATAACTCAAAATATTAGAGATTCTTATTTAATGGAAAGTTTTACACAAATTTTTGGTTGTGGTTCTTTATATATTGTTGAAAAAACAGGAATAATTAGATTTTCTGTAAAAAATTTTTCAGATATAACTGCAAAAATTATACCTTTCTTTGAAGTGTATAATATACAAGGAGTTAAAGCTGAAGATTTTAATGATTTCAAAGAGGCATCTATCTTAATGAGATCTAAACTACATCTAACAAAAGAAGGGTTAGATAAAATAATCTTGATTAAGTCAAGAATTAATAGAAATATGGAGTAGTATGTAATTATTATGTCCAAAGAAATATATTTGAATTTTCTATACTTTATAAATATATATAAACTAATAGTTTATAATGTTGATTTCATAAAGAAACTAGAAAAAATAAAAATATTTAATTCTTTAGACGTTATAGGATTTTTAATAGTTTTAGATTAAAGTTTCCATATATTATACTAAATATTTGTATAATAGAAGTGGGTGAAATTACCGTTATTTGTATGGGCTATTTTTGTAACTGCTATTTTACTTTTATTAGCATTACCTGTATTAGCTGGTGCTAGCTTATTTGTGCCTGCTTTAAATTTGGCCAATTGCTGGGATCTTTTATTTTATTTAATAAAACAATCAGCAGGAAACCTTTTAAATTATAGTTTTTTAGGATTCTTCAGAGACTATACGCCAGAAATTTGTGTTTGTAAAAAAAATAAATATAGATCAAAAAAATATATTAGTTCTAAATCTATTCAAGATAATAAAAAAGATGAAAATTTTAATAATGATTTTGGTTCATATTTAACAGGATTAATAGAAGGGGATGGAACAATTCACGTTCCTAAAACTGAAAGATCTGTTAAAGGAATATTAAATTATCCTTCAATTAGAATTGTATTTCATTTAAGAGATTTTCCATTAGCTCAGTTAATTCAAAAAGAAATAGGTCATGGATCTTTAAGCAGAGCTAAAGGAGTTAATGCTTATATTTTTCAGGTTGCTAATTTTGAAGGAATTTTAAAAATAATTAATTTAATAAATGGAAAAATGAGAACATCTAAAATTAATGTGCTTTTTAATTTAATTGATTGATATAATGTTAAGTATGGCTTAAATATATCTAAAAAATCTATTGATTTTTCTCCTATTGATTCTAATGCATGATTCTCTGGTTTTATTGAAGCTGATGGTTCATTTTCTTTATTTATAAATAAAAATTCAATTAGAATTAGATTTAGTATAACTCAAACATCTATAAGTAAATTAGGTTATTCTAATGAACATATAATGAATATATTAGCAGATTTTTTAAATGTAAAAGTTAATAGTTATAAAATTAAAAAATATCCTTATTCTTTAGAATTAACTGTTAAAACACAAAGTATTAAAACTAATGAAATATTAATAAATTATTTAAATAAATTTCCACTTTGATCTAGTAAGTATTTAAATTATAAAGATTGATTAGAAGCAATTGAAATTTTTAAAAAGGTTTATGGAATTAAAAATAAACCTGAAAAAATTTATACAAAACTACGTAACTTAAAACAAGGTATGAATGATAGAAGAATAAATTTTAATTGAGACCATCTTCAACTTTTTTATAGTTTAAAATAATTTATTAAAAATAAAAAAAAAAATTATTTTTAATAAATTAGTTTTTTGTAAAAGTTTTTATATTTCAATTAAAAATATAAATACAAATTCTTTAACTGTAACTAAAATTGACGAAAATAATAAATATAATTCTAATTTTTCTTATTATCTTGCAGGGTTAATAGAAGGTGATGGTTCTATTCATGTTCCTAAAACAGAAAGATCTCTTAAAGGTAAAATTAATTACCCTTCAATTACAATTGTATTTCACCTTAAAGATTTACCTTTAGCTTTAGTAGTTCAAAAAACTATAGGTCAAGGATCTTTAAGTAGAGTTAAATTTTCAAATGCTTATGTTTTAACTATAAATTCTAATGAAGGTTTGATCTTCATTACAATTTTGATTAATGGAAAAATGAGAACTCCTAAAATGTATGTTTTACATAATTTAATTGATTGGTTAAATAATAAAAACTTAAATTTAAATATAACCAAAAAAGGAATTGATAATACTCCTTTAATTACAAATGCTTGATTCTCAGGAATGATTGAAAGTGATGGTCATTTTTCAGTTAGAACTTCCTTAGGTTCTCGTTACATAAAATTAGAATGTAAAATGGAGTTAACTCAAAAACAAAAAGATAAAAACAATAGAAGTAATTTAACCTTTTTAGAGGAAATTGCTAGTTTGTTGTTAACTACAGTTAAAGGTTTTAGAATAGAAACTAAATACCCACAATATAGAGTTAGAACTACTAGTTTAAAAGGAAATATAGTTTTAGAAAATTATTTATTAAATTATCCTTTATTTGGTACTAAATACTTAGATTTATTGGATTGACTTAAAGTTCTTAATTTTTTCAAGTTAAATCAACATATGTCAAATGTTCAACAAATCTCAGATATTAAATCTAATATGAATGATAAGAGAACTATTTTTACTTGAGATCATTTACAAAATTTTTACAAATTAAACGAATAAGATATAGTCCCAACTAATATGTAAATATTAGAGTGCTCAACTTGAGTTAATTTTTTTAATTTTTAATTTTTAAATTTTATAATTTATTACTCTTGAGACAATAAAAATTTGTCATGTTATTATTTTCGTGAGCCAAGACAAATTTGGCAATTAGTATGCTTCTTACAGATAGAAACTTTTCAACTAGTTTCTATGATCCAGCTGGAGGTGGTGATCCTGTACTTTATCAACATCTTTTCTCAATACCAATTTTCAATATAAATAAAAGATTTGTTTCCTTAAGGAAACAATTACAATTAACAAATATTAATTATCAATTTAATTATTATTCAAATATATCTAAAGATTATAGTAAGAAAGAACAATTTACAGAATTTTATAATAAGTATAAAATAATGTATCCAAATAATAAAAAAATATCTGAAGATTGATTAAATTGATTTATAGGTTTTAGTGAAGGCGATGGAAGTTTTATTATAGATAATAGAAATAATTTACAATTTGTTATAACTCAAAAAGACATTAAAGTATTAGAAATGATAAAAAATACTTTAACTTTTGGTAGAGTAATAAAACAAGGTAAATTGACATATAGATTTATAGTAGAACAAAAAATTTTAATAGAATTAATAATTTTAATATTTAATGGTAATATGTTATTACCATCTAGAATAAAAAGATTTAAAGTTTTTCTAGAAATGTTTAATAAAAAAGCAATTAAAGGTAAAATTATATTATCGCAAATTGAATTTATAAAACCTGAAAATGAACCTTCCTTAAATAATGGTTGATTATCAGGATTCACTGATGCCGAAGGTTGTTTTACCATTAGTATTAAAAAAACAACTGGTTTTTCTATAAGATTTATATTAAGTCAAAAACATGAATCAAATTTAACTTTTTTTAGTAAATTAATTTTATTATTTTCTGCTGGAAATATTGAAAATCATTATCATCATGATAATTATTCATATGTAGTAAGTGGTTTAAAAATTTGTTCAAAAATAATAAGTACTAATTATTTTGAAAATTTTAGTTTAAAAACAAATAAATTAAATAGTTATTTATTATGGAAAGAGTTATATTTTAAGTTATTAAATAAAGATCATTTAAATCCAGTTCTTAGAACAGAATTACTAGAAAAATCTAAATTAATTAATAAATATAATGATTTTAAATAATATTTTAATTATAATAGTTTAATTGATAAATTTATATTGACAAAAAACGGGAAAATAAGATATAATGAATTGTAAAATTCAATAAATATTTTTGGCAGATGTTAGAATAAAATAACCTATTGGTTTTAAAGACCAAAAATAAATTTTCATATTTTGAAATTATATCTTAGTCATTTTTGGCTACACTTATGAAAACGGTTAACAAATTCCTAGTTTTAGACCGTCAGTAAAATTAAATATAATTAATTTATTGCTACAGACTAGTTCATTTGTGGGTGATTAATATATAAATATATGTATTTATTTATATATATTTTTTATTATTTTTCTTTAAAGAAAAATTGATTAATTAATTACTTAATGTATAGTCGGATTCTTAAAATAGGTATAACATACTGATTTCACAAGGCAATCAAAATTTGAATTGTACATGGATTTTAAAGAGGAATTTTTATATTAAAAATAAAATTTAAAATTTTAAGAATTGGATTTTTTGGTCAATTGTGGCCCTTAAAATTTTATTTTTTGCAACAAGCTATAAGCGAGAATTTCATGTATAATTTAATAGATACATTAGTAATAAGCTGCAAAATTTGTACCTCTAATGTAATAAATCTTTTAAATGTGAAGAACCTGCAAGTAACCAAAGCGTTTAACTCGTGAGTAGGAACCTCAGAGGCCATACGCTTGTTAAATAAAAACTTTATATTTTCTAAAAATAAACAATTTAGTAATAATAATACCAATAATAATAATATTAAATTCAATGAATGGTTAGCTGGTCTTATAGATGGTGATGGTTCATTTTTATTAAGCCAAAAAGGTTATGCTAGTTTAGAAATAACTATGGATATTAGAGATGAACATGCTTTACAAATTATTAAAAATGTTTATGGTGGGTCTATAAAATTAAGATCTGGTGCTAATGCACTTAGATATAGATTACATCATAAATCAGGTTTATTAGTTTTAATAAATGATGTTAACGGACACATTAGAGACTCAAATAGATTAATTCAATTAAATAAAATCTGTGATAAATATAATTTAAAATTAATTTACCCTGAAAAATTGTCTTATCATAATGGTTGATTATCTGGCTTTTTTGATGCCGAGGGATTATTAGATTATAAAATAGATAATAATAAAATACCTAAATTATTTGTAGAGGTAAATGATAGATCATATAATATGGTAATTTTATTTAAAAGTATTTTTGGAGGTTACATTTATATTAATAAAAATTTAAATAATTGTTATACTTGATGTTTAGAATCAGATAAAGATAATGATTTATTTTTAAATTTTTTTCAATATATTAAAACTTATCCTTTAAAAGCAAATCGACATAAAAAATTTTTTTTAATTCCTGAGTTTAATAAAGTATTAGATCTTAAAGCATACAAGGCTTCAAAAGAATCAATATTAAGTAAAGTTTGAACTAAATTTAATAACAAATTTAAACGAGGTTTACATACTTCAAATTTAAATTATAATAATATTAATTTAAGTAATAAAAATAGTTCAACTAAAATAGTTATATGAGGAATTAATATGGAGTCAGGAATAGCTTATGGTCGATTAAATAAACAAGTTCTAGATATGTATAAATTCAATAATTTTCAATTTTCTGTTATAATTGGATTATTATTATCTGATGCTTGAATTATTTATTCTAAAAGATCAGTGAACCCTCGTTTAGGATTCAAACAATCTTTAAATAAATTTAATTATTTTTTCAAAATTTATAGTATATTATCTCCTTTTTGTTCTAGTTTACCTAGTTTAATAATTTCTAAGAGAAAAAATACTATAACTTATGGTTTAAATTTGTTTACACGTTCATTACCTTGTATTAAAGATTTACATTCAAGTTTCTATTTTAATAATAAAAAAATAATACCTAAAGATATTTACCATTTATTAGATCCAATTTCCTTAGCACATTGAATTTGTGGTGACGGTCAAAAGAGATCACAAGGTTTAGTATTATGTACTGATTCTTATTCTATAAAAGAAGTAGTCATTTTAGTAAACGTATTAATAATTAAATATAATTTAATATGTTATATTCGAGAAAATAATAAAAATCAATATAGAATTTATATTTCTGAAAAATCTATGGATAAATTAAGAGAAATTGTATTGCCCTATCTGGATAATAGTATGTTATATAAAATTAATTAATTAGATGGAACAATAACTATTAATAAAACTAATTGACAATTATCTATTAGTGTTACCCAAAAAACATCCGAATTATTACAACCCTTAGTAGATATTTATGGGGGAAATATCTATATAGATAGAGGTCATTCTCATTCCTTCAAATGATATATAACAAAAAAGGAGGAAATTATTAATTTATTAAATTATTTTAAACTATTTCCTTCTAGATCAGCAAAAACAAAAAGAATTCATTTAACTTATAAATATTATGAACTAAAAGACTTAAAGGCACACAAAGCATTGCCTAATACTTCTTTAGCTAAAAGTTGGTCTTATTTTTTTAATAAGTGATTAAAATATGAAGATTAAAGTAACGTATTTTATTTAAAGATATGGTCCAAGCAAAAAAGATTATTTTTTTTTGTAAGCACCCAGAAGTTAAAGTTAATATAGGCTTCTTAATATTGCTATGTGCGGGAACAATTTCATTTAGTTTCAAATACTCCAATCTAATCTTAATTTTTAAAAAGATCATAGTAACAATATTGAAACGAAGAAATCAATCTGCAGGTAATTTTATTTTTCTAACAGAAAACTTAGAAAAAATTGAAAATACCTCAGAGACTTTATGCAATAATTCTGTTAAAAAAAAAATATCTGTTCATGTGCCTACTCATTTAAAACCTATTAATGAGAATGAATTTGGTCACTATTTAGCAGGTTTAATTGATGGCGACGGTCATTTTTCTAATCAAAACCAATTAATAATTGTTTTTAATGAACAAGATGCTTCTTTAGCCTATTTTATTAAAGGTAAACTAGGTTATGGAAATATATATAAAGTTAAAAATAAAAAAGCAATTATTTTAGTAATTTCTAAAAAATTAGGAATAATTAATGTTCTTAATTTAATAAATGGTAAAATAAGATCTGAAAATAAATTAAATCAAATTAATAAAAATATATTATCTAATCCTAATTTTAACTTAATTACACATTTTAATAAAAATACTGATAATGATTTAAATAATCATTGATTAGCAGGTTTCTCTGACGCTGATGCTAGTTTTCAAATTAAATTAATTACTAAAAATAATAATAAAACAGAAGTAAGATTAAATTTTCAAATAGATCAAAAACAAAATGAATTATTAATATTAATAATAAAATTTTTAGGTGGCAACATTTCATATATCAAAGATAAATCAACTGATTTTAAAGAAAACACTTATTCATATAATTCTTTAAATTTTGGAGTTGCAAGAAATATTATTAAGTATTTAGATAAATATCATTTATTATCTCATAAACATGTAGATTATTTAAAATGAAGAAAATCTTATTGCAATCTTATGGAAAAAAGAGATTTAAAATTACCACGAATAAAAAAAATTATTTGTTCTATTGAATCAGTTAGAAATTATTCTACAAGTAATTTAAAACATTTTAATAATAATTTAAATCCATTTTGAATTACAGGTTTTGCTGATGGTGAATCTACATTTTCTTTTAGTATTGTTAAAAATAATAAAAGCAAAATAAGTTGGACTATATTGCCTTCCTTTTCTTTGGAATTAAAAAAGGAAGATAAAAATTTATTATATAGATTACAATATTTTTTTAAGGTTGGTAATATTTCTACCCGAAAGAGAAATAATCAATCAATTTTTGCTGTAAAATCTGTTAAAGATTTAAATAATATAATTATACCTCATTTTAATAATTTTCCTTTATTTACTCAAAAAAATTTAGACTTTATTTTATTTAAAATGGTAGTTGAAATTTTGTTTAATAATAAACATTTAAAAATCGATGATTTAAAAAAAATATTAAGTATAAAAGCTTCAATGAATAAAGGATTATCTGATAATTTAATAAAATCATTCCCAGGAATTATTCCTTATAAATTAAGTTTAAAAGATAATGATATTTTATTAAATAAATTTGAAGGGTTAAATAAAATTGATCCTAATTGGTTGTCTGGATTCTTTAATGCTGAGGGTTGTTTTGATTGTAGAATTACAAAATCTAGTACAGTTAAAATAGGATATCAAGTGATATTAAGAATTACTTTAGTTCAACATTCTCGCGATATTTTACTTTTTAATCAGATATTAGACTATTGAAAATGTGGAAATTTAAGAAATGATGTTAAAAATTCTATAGTTTCATTAAGTATTACTAAATTTTCAGATATATCAAATATTATTATTCCATTTTTTGATAAATATCCAATACAAGGTATTAAAAATTTAGATTTAGCTCATTTTAAAAAAATAGCTTTATTAATTGAAAATAAATCTCATCTTACTGACAGTGGTTTAAATTTAATTAGAGACTTGAAATCTAAAATGAATGTAAATAGTAAAAATATTTTACCTTAATTATAGGATAAATAATAAGCACTCTTTATTTTTTTTTTTTACAAAATATAGTTTAAATTAAAATACTAGCAAAAACTAATCCCTATTAATAGGAAATAGTAAAATAGGGAGAAGGATATTAAATAATTTATTTAAATTGTAAATATATAAAGCCCCATTGGATACAGAAAAACTCAAGATACTTATTATTACGGAAGTACTAGTTTTGGTTCAGCTAAAAAAGTTATTAAATATTTTGATAATTTTCACTTACTTTCATCTAAACATGTAAATTATTTAAAATGAAGAAAAGCTTATATTATTATTCAAAATAAAGAACATTTAACTAATTTAGGATTAGAAAAAATTAAAAAATTAAAAAAATCAATGAACAGAGGTTTAGTAGAATAAAATCTTAAAAATTAAAACAGAATAAGATAAAGTCCTAACAAGGATGTGAATTCTTGAGAGTTAATATTTAATAAATTAAAATTATTTATTTAATTATTAAATTAACCAAAAATTTTTTGTTATATTTTAATTATACCAGGGTTCGGTATTGTTAGCCACACTGTTTCAACATTTTCAGGAAAACCTATTTTTGGTTACATTGGTATGGTCAAAATATTAAATTTAATTTTTAAATTTAAAGGCCTTACAAATTATTAATTAAAACTTTATTAAATGCTAAAAATATTCTTAAAAATCTTTAAGTATTGTAATATTTATAATAAAAATCTTAAAGAATTATATAAATTTTTATAAGTAATAAATTAGCAGATTTAAAATCTCAGAGACTTTACATAAAGAAATAATTTAAAATTATTTTTAATTGATATATTAAATAATTTTAAATATTTAAGATAAAGTCCAACTCTAAACCTATAATATAGGAATTAGAAGTAATGCTATTATTTTTTATTAAGATTGAACATTAAAATTTTAAATTTAGATTTTATAAACAAAAATTATTATCTAAGTAAGGTTAAAAAAGTGATAGTTAGAAATTTTAATAATAAAATTAAAATTTCTAATAAACTAGATCCTAATTTAATAACTGGATTTAGTGATGCTGGAAGTTGTTTTACAGTTATAATATCTAAAAGATCAAATTTAACTTGACGAATACAACTTAGTTTTTAAATCAATTTACATAATAAAGATATCACAATTTTATATAAAATTAAGGAATTTTTTGGTGTAGGATTGGTAAATTCTAGATTAAATCAAAACAATTGTGTTTATCGAGTTACAAAAATTGATGATTTAATTAATGTTATTATACCTCATTTTAATACTTATCCTTTACTTACTCAAAAATATTCTGATTTTATATTATGGTCTAAAGTAGCAAATTTGATGTCTAAAAAAGAACATTTAACAACATTGGGATTTACTACTATTCTAACTTATTATGCTTCTATTAATAAAGGATTAAGTGATAATATAAAAGTAGCTTTTCCTAATATAGTTGGAGCTAATAGATGTAAAACAGAATTACCTGTAAATTTAAATCCTTTTTGGGTATCTGGTTTTACAGCAGGAGACGGAGGATTTCACATAGGTATTCGTGAAAATACTGTTCAAATTTATTTTAATTTTACTATAACTCAGCATAGTCGTGATTATTCTTTAATGAAATTATTTATTAAATTTTTTCATTGTGGCAAACTTTATACTCGATTAAATGTTAATCGAGCTGATTATTGTGTACAAAATTTTAATGATATTTATAAATATATATTGCCTCATTTTAAAAAATATCCTCTTTTTAATATTAAAGAATTAAATTTTTTAGACTTTTATAAAGCAACAGAATTATTTAAAAATAAAAATAATAATTATACAGAATCTATCAGAGAAATTATTTTTAACTTGAAATCTAGACGATAAATTAACAATATAATAAAAAATAATAACTATTATTAAATTTATATAAATTTAGAGTTGCTATGCTATGTTTTCTATTGGTATATTAGGTTTCCTAGTTTGGTCTCACCACATGTTCTCAGTTGGACTTGATGCTTCAAAATATCTATTTGTACTCAATTTATATTGTTTTTCAACGATAATGTATTTATGTTTAAATATTTTTAATATAGTTAACCTAGTATTTTTAAATAAAAAAAGTAGAGGAAAATGATACACTGCCTACGGCAGCTACGGCAGCTACGGCAGCTACGGCAGCTACGGCAGACGATAAAATATCCTCAAATAAAGAAAATGACATTAGATCTAAAACTGATGTACCTTTTTACAATCAAGAAGAAATAAAAGAAATTATTTTTGGTTCTTTACTTGGTGATGGTAAATTAGAAAAATCAATTAAATCTAAAAATGCACGTTTTGGTGTTATACAGTCTATTAAAGCTAAAGATTATTTTATTTATTTATATTCTATATTTTCAATATACTGTTCCACAAACTACCAGGAATATAGTTATTTAGATACACGTACAAATAAGAATTATATTTCTCTTAACTTTTGAACTAAATCTTTACCTATTTTCACTGTTTTTTATGATATGTTTTATATAGAAAAAGAAAAATAGTTCCTTCTTGTTTAGACTTGTTAACACCGCTTGCATTAGCTCATTGAATAATGCAAGACGGATCATATCATATATCTAGTCATGGTATTTATATTTGTACAGATTTTTTTAAACAATCTTATACAATACGTCTAGCTAATTATTTAACAAATATATTAAAAAAATGCACTACACCTAAAGCACCAGGTATTTTAGGTAAATCTGGTCATTTACGTATTTATATTAGTGCTAAAAGTGTTCCATTAGTTAGAGATTTAGTTCTAAAACATATGGTTCCTTCTATGCTTTATAATTTGGGTCTATAGCTGTAATGCGTCGTTAATCATAGTAATATGAATAATTATTATTTATCTATATGCGAGAAGCAAGTATCTTAAACTAAACGTTAATAATTAAACGAAAAATTTTAGTATTTTAAGTAACTCGCAGGTTATTTATTAAACCTCAGAGATTATACGATAAATTCTAAAAATTAAACTTTTATTTTTTTATTTATTAATTATTTAATAAGTAAAAATTTTTAAAAATAAATACTATTAAAAAAAAAAATAACGGAAATAAATGTTTATTTAAAGAATAAGAAATAATCCGTTTAAACAAGTATTATGTTTTAATTACTTTTTAAAATGGTAGATACAAGAGCCTATTTTACTGCTGCTACAATGGTAATTGCTGTACCAACTGGAATTAAAATTTTTTCATGGTTGTCATTCTTCTTCAGCAAGAGATTTTTTATTCAGAATACGTATAATTCTGCTTATCAAAATAAAATAGCAATTAATTGTTTTCATAATTCCTCTAAAAAGATTAAATTTAAACCAATAGGATTATTCAATCGATCTTATCATAGTTATTCCAATAATAAAGTCTCTAATCTAATTATTCCTGTGAAAATTTATGAAAATGCAGATGTGTCAAAATTTGACATTATTTCTGAGAATAAAAATAAATCAGGTGTATATCGATGGATAAATACTTTAACTGGAAAAACTTATGTTGGAAGTTCTGTTAATTTAAGAAAAAGATTTTATGATTATTACAATTTAGCTCATTTAGAAAAACGAAAAAATAATTCAATTATATACTCTTCTATATTAAAAAACGGATATTCTAACTTTAAATTGGAAATTTTAGAATATTGTGATAGATTGATCGTAAGGAAAAGAGAAAATTATTACATTAATTTACTTAAACCTGATTACAATATTTTAAATAATGAAGGATTAGGTTATATTCATTCTGAAAATAGTGAAAAAGGCAGACCTGTTTATAAACATTCAGAATCAGCTAAAATTAAAATTAGTAATGCTGCATTTAGTCGAAAGGAAAAAAGTATTAATTTATTGAAAACGGAGCTAGCTCTGCATGAAGATAGTAATATTTCTGGTAATTATACTGAAAAATTTAAACAATCAACTAAATTGCAAGCACATCTTACTTCATTAATAAATTCTAATAGTCAAAAAGTTGAATTAATTGATCTAGATACAAATATAACAACTTATTACGGTTCAGTTAGAAAAGCAGCTAAGGCGCTTAATCTAAGTCCAAATACTTTGAGAAAATATAATGGAGGAGAAAAAATACTAAAAAATAAATATAAAGTTTTAATTAAAAATTTAACCCCTAATTATTTTGCTATTGACGAGGCCATAACTGGAGATTTTGATGAACAGAATGTAAATACAAAAATGATTAAAAATATGACCAGCAGAATTATATTAAAAAATAAAAATACTTTAAATCTTTTAGAAAGATTTCCTAGATCAAATAGAAATTATTTACCTGCTAATAATAAATGTAAAACTATAGTAGTATGATCTTCGAATTTAGGTAGTACTGTTAATTATCCTAAATTTACTTCAATAGTAAGACATATGGTTAATATAGCTCCTAATTTAAATTCTATGTTAGGAGGATTATTAATTTCAGATGCTTGGTTAGAAATAAGTAAATCAGGAAATACTAGATTTTTTTTTAAACAAAGTATAAATAACTCTTTATTAGTTTTGTTTGTAATATGTTTTATGTTAATAAAATTAAAATAGTACCTTTAAATTTATATGAATTAATTGATTATGAATTTTTAGCTTATTGAATTATGAGTGATGGCTCAAAAGGTGGAAATGCTATGTATTTACAAACACAATCCTTTTCTATTAAAGAATGTGTATTTATTATAAGCATTTTAATACATAAATTTGATTTAAAATGTAATATTCATTTACAGAGAAATCAACCTACTATTTATATTTCTGCTAAGTCTATGAAAAAAATAAAATCTAAATTATTACCTTATTTTATATCATCTATGGTTTATAAGTTAAATCTTTAATATAATTCTGAAGTGGCAAACTCGAGAGAAATCTCCATAATTAAAAATTTAGAATTAATTTGAGACTATCGTCGAACTAAGTCAATAATTAGGAAACTTTTATTGTAAAAGCGTAGAGGCTAGACGCCACATGATCATCTATAAATATAAAATATTATATAAGAGATCACAAGGAATAGTCCGTTTCACCGGTGACGGATTTTAGAGTAATGCCTAAATAAGGTATAATATTATTTGTTTTAATTTAATTCAAAATTATACTGAGAAAATAAGCCAAGCTGTATCTGTGAAGATAAAAGGCTGAACCGCGAGCAACACTATATGGTGGTAGTTTAAGATTTACTACTGCTTTAATTTTTACAATTGGATTCAAATAAGCTAGGAGTTCCACTATTTAAAATTTATAGTGAAAACTTTGTACTGTTTGCTGGAAAGATCTAAAGCATTTAATAATATTAATTAAAAATTTAAATGATAAATAAAATGGTCTATCAGCAAGAATTTAATAAAAAAATTCTTCAGAGATTATACGTACAAATCGTTAGATAAAAATTTTATGGTAACGATAAGATATATATCCCTATAATACTGAAAGGTATTATCGAATAATATAATTCGAAATATAAAAGTCTTTATAATAATTATTTTATAATAATTATTTTTTATTTAATATTGAAAATAATATAAATGACACTTTAGTTTTAATTTCTAATACTGTTCCCTTAACTAATTTAAATAATTTAGATAAAACATTAAACCTAATTGGAAGGATTATGCTTTAAAAATTTACGATTATATAAAAGATATAAAATATCGTAATCAAATTTTAGATGAAAATAAAGGTAAAAGTGGAATTTATCTTTGGTTTAATACTATAAATGATATAATTTATATAGGACAAGCTAAAGATTTAGGTAGTCGTAAACGTAAACGTAAAGGAGGTAGAATTATTAGATATCTGTGACCTGCTTTTTTCCTTAAGGTAATAAAAAATAATAAAGATATTAGTAATATAAAAAAAGCCTTCATTAAATATGGAGCTCAAAATTTTATTTTAGCTATTTTAGAATATTGTCCTGTGAATCTTTTAGATAATAAGGAACAATATTGAATAGATTTTTTATCTCCTGAATATAATATTTTAAGATTTGCAAAATCTAGCAGAGGTTTTAAACATTCTTCAACTAGTATAATGAAAAATGAGAGGAAGTCGTCCTAATTATAAATTAAGTGACTCACATAAAGCGGCAATTGGGTTTGCAGCTAGAAAGGAAAATAGAATTTATGATCCAATTTTTAAAGATAAAATATCTAAACGAAAAGGATTTGCTGTTTATGTTTATGACTCATTAGGTAATTTAATTAATATTTTTAATAGTATCTTACGTCTTAAGAAACATTACGGATTAACTCTACATCATAAAACATTATACAAGCGAATATCTCCTTAAGGAGAAGGTATTTTATTTAATGGTCATAGATTTTCATTTATACCTTTAGATTCTAATAATACATTAAAACCACAACTTATTATTTCTAATCAAAATAAAGCAAAAAAAAATATTACTTACTAATACTATTAATCCCGAGTTATCTCAAACATTAAAATCACTTAACGCTGCTGCGAATTATATTAAAAAAGTAGAAGGTAAAAGTGATAGAGTAACTATGCGATTATACATTAATTCAGATAAACTATACCAAAATAAATGAAAATTTACTGAAATATAATAGTTTTTATTTCTTTATTCTTTTACTGGCCTTCCTTCTTAAGCCTTCTAAAGGCTTAAGGCTTAAGGCTTAAGGATTAAGATAAAGAAAAAATTAAATTTATCATTTTTAGTCTTTTTAATAATTTAAATTAAATTATCAATTAAAATTATAAAAAAAGTAGGAGTCCACAGAAATAGATTTAAAATAAAGTTTATTTTTATATTAATAATATTTGATATCAAAATAAAAAAGAAAAATAAAATAAAAAAGCTATATAGGTTTCATACAAGATTTTTATTAAAAATTTAATAGGTCTTAGCTTTATTTACAATTGGAGGATTAAATTTAAACTTAAAAGGTAATAAGTTAGTTCTCTTTAAATTAAACGATATGCTGGAAAGATATTTATTAAATTTTATATTGTATTTTTACTTTAATTATATATTTATAGGTCCAGTTGTATTAAATTTTTATTTTTAATTAAAATAAGTTAATATTAAATAAGTATTTTAAAATAAACCCATAAAAAAAATAAATTTTAATAAGAATTATACTGATATTCAAAAAAAATTTAATTTTACATATTAATCAGCAGGAAAGAAAATTTAAATACTTTATTTTTCTTCCTCAGAGACTATGCGTTTTAAATTATATTAAAATTAAAAAATAGTCCAAATTTAACTAATAGATTTAAATTGTAACAATAATTTACCTGTATGTTTTTTATTTTAAATGACACTTAGAATTAGCAAATAATTTTATAAATATAAATGAACAAATATTTAATTTAACCTCAATTTTAGCTTTAAATAACTTAAAGTCAGAAATTAAGACAATTTATGATAAAAGCCCTTTAAAAATATACAATAGTTTAAAAAATGATAGAGCAATTTTAATTAAAGAACACAGAGGTAATAAATCAGGAGTATATTGCTTATTTAATAAAATTAACGGGAAATTTTATATAGGTTGCTCAACAAATTTAAATGGGCGTATGAAAAATTATCTTAATAATTCTTTTTTAAATAATAAAAAAAATGTTAATCAACCTATTATAAAAGCTTTACTTAAATATGGATTAGAAAATTTCTCACTTATTATTTTAGAATATACTGATGATAATTTAATTTTTGATAGAGAAACTTTTTGAATAATAAACTTAAAACCTTATTATAATATATTAGAATTTGGTGGTTCCTCTAAAGGATATAAACATTCAGATACTGTTAAATTATATCTATCAGAATTAGCTAAAAATAGAAAACACTCTGAAGGAACTAAGGTTTTAATAGCAAATGCTTTAAAAGGTGAACTTAATCCATTTTATGGTAAATCACATAAAATAGAAAGTATAGATAAAATTATAGTATCTAAATCTTTAGGTAAAATTTATGTTTATAATTCTATTAAGGAATTGCAAGTGATATTTCCGTCTATAACTACTTTAAGTAAAACTATAAATAGTAGTACTAATTATATTAAAAAAGTTATGATGGTAGGTATAATGTTTAGAGGTGAGTGATATTTTTATAATAAGCTATTATCTTCTTTAGATACTCCAAAATATATTTCATATACAGACTGTGATAATTTAATTAAAGAAATTAAATTAAATTCTAATATTAAGCAAGCTATTTTTGTATTTGATTTATCGGGTAATTTTATAAAAAGATTTAATGGAGTTATGGAAACAGAAGAAAAATTAAATATTCGACATGAAAAAATAAAACAGGCAGCTAGTTCTAAGTCACATATAGGTAATTATATATTTAGTTATCATCGTCTATTAGACTAAATTTTTGTAACTGGGGTTATTTTATCTAACGCTAGTTTAGATATATCATTACACGATACACTTTCTATTTCTCATTCTTACGAAAAACTTGTCATGGTAAATACGCCATTTGTATATATAAACAAAGGGGAAGGCTATAAAAAAATAAACGAAGATGAATTTATTAAAATGTTTTTTGTAGGCTTAATGGATGGAGATGGAAGCATACAAGTTAACCATTGGCGTAAACAATATCTCCAATATAGACTTGTAATTAAATTAAATAATATTAAATCTAATTTTGAGATGTTAATAAAAATAGCTAAAACTATAGGAGGTACAATTAGAATTGTAAATTCAAATAAGGAAGTTATTTGAGTAGTAGATCGAAAAGAAACTATAATTAAAATTATAAGTATTTTTGAGATTTACCCTCCTTTAACATCAAAATTACAATGTCAATTAGTATTCCTTAAAACTTGTTTAATTAAAAACTCAATAGATTGGTATTTATCTAATAGAGAACTAAAATATAGTAATCAATTAGCTATTATTAAATCTTTTGAAGATAATCCATTTATTGTGCCTAGCTATTTTAGTAGTTGGTTATCTGGTTTTATTGAAGCTGATGGTTGTTTTTCTATTAGAGTTAAGAAAAACCATTCTTTTTCAATAGGACAAAATAATGATCTTTACTTAATAAATGCTATCAAACAATTTTTTAAAGCATCTAATAAAGTAAGAAATCCGCATAAAGACTTTTATTCTTTAGAAATTTATAAAAAAGAAATTTTAAAGAATATCATAAATCATTGTTTAAATTATACATTGTTAGGGGAAAAAGCCGTGTCTTTAAATAAATTCATTAAAGTTTTTTACAAGTAAGTGTCGTGTTGTCTTGCCACCATGAAAAAAAATTTAATTTTTTTTTTTCGGTAATAAATTTTAACCTTTATTGCTAACGGTGAAATCTTACATGTTCTCTATAAATGAGGAAAACTTATAAAAGTGTAAGCTAATACCGTGGAAACCAAAGTTAATTTAATTAACGAGTAGGATCTGTAGAGACTAAACGTGGCAATTGAAAGTTTATTTAGTTAAACTAGTAGATAAGTTATAGTCCGATCCATCACGTGAGTGATGTTCTAATAATAAAAAGATGTGCTACAATAAGACTTACTACGTAGTAGCTCATTTTCACTATGTTTCATCAATGGGAGCTGTTTTTGCTTTATTTGCTGGATTTTATTATTGAGCTCCAAAAATTGTAGGAAAACTACCAAACGAAATATTAGGTAATATACAATTTTGAACACTTTTTGTTGGGGTTAATTTTAAAAGAAAAAATTTTAATTTTATTAGAGGAAAAAGATTAATTCAATCAAAAAATAATTCTTCACCTGAATTAAAAAATAAATCTTCACCTGAATTAAAAAAAAATTTTAAATTATTTTATGAAAATGTTGAATCTAACAAAAAAAATATATATAAACAATTAAAAAGAAAAAGTGGAGTATATTTATTTATAAATAATATTACTGGTGATTATTATGTTGGAAGTAGTATTAGTTTGTCCAAAAGAATGGGAAATCATTTTTATCACGCAAATTCTAATAAAAATACTAAAATATTATTATATAGAGCAATGAGAAAATATAAATTAGAAAATTTTTCTTTAGCTATTTTAGACTTTTGTAGTTCAGATGTAATTATTTGTTCTGATTTAGAACAAAAATGAATTGATTATTACAAACCAAAATATAATGTATTAAAAATTGCAGGCAGTTCTTCTGGTTTTCGTCATTCAATTGAAACTATAAAAAAGTTAAAACAATTGTTTAAAAAAGAAAATAACCCTAAATATGGATCTGTTATCTCAACTGAAACAAGACAAGCTATCAGTGAAGGTATTAAAAATTTTTATCTTACTCATACTTACCATGCTAAAGGATTAAAAGGAGTATTGTCTAAACAATATGGTATTGGTGGTCAATTTGTATTTTGTTATAATAAACAAGACAAAGAATTAATTTTTCCTTCTATTAATGGAGCTAAACAATATTTTAAAGTTAGATGGTCAACTATCAAAAAAAATTTAGATACTCATAATTGGGTAACTTTAAAAGATGAAGAATGAATATTACAATCTTTTCCTCGAAAATAAAAAAAAAATAATTAGCTTCAATCAATCTTTCTATATATCTGAAAAATCTCATAAGGCTTAAGTACTAAAAATTTTTTACTTTAGTTAAAATCTTAAGTATATCTAGATGATCAGTAAGAAATTATAATAATTTATAAAATAAATGAAAATAATAAAAATTAATTTTTATTACTTTTTGTTTTTCTTCAGAGACTATTATGAAAGAAAAGAATATAATTAATGTTTTAATTATATTATTTAAGATAAAGTCCAAAATATGATGAATAAAATTTCATTTATATTAGTAATTTAACATTCTTCCCTCAACATTTCTTAGGTCTGGCTGGTAATAATATATTTTTATGTTTAATTGAACATTTTAATTCAATAATATTTATTGATAATATATTTATTAGTTTTGTATCAACATTTATTACTTTATCTAAAAATAATAAAAGTATTCCACTTGGACCAAAAATACTTCCTATCTTTTTAAAAGAACCTGTACGTTTATATAATAATCCTAATTTAGATAGAAATTTAATAGGATTAGAAAATAAAAAACGATCTATTATTTATCAATGATTTAATTTAATTACGGGTAAAATTTATATAGGTAGTGCATGAAACGGTTCTTCACGATTATTAAGTTATTGAACACCTAGTGTATTACGTAGAAATTATCCAATATATAATAATTTAAAATATTACAGTCATAGTAATTTTGCATTAGCTATACTTGAAGATTTAGGAGAATCAGGTTCAATAAATAAAAATTTAATTCTTCAACGTGAACAATATTATATTGATATTTTATTTAAAAAATATAAAGATAAAATAATAAATTTATCACCTAATGCAGGTTCAACTAAAGGATATAAACATAAAATTGAATTTGGCATTAATAGATCAGGACTTAAAAACCCCATGTTTGGAAAAATAAAATCACAAGAATTTATAAATATGCAAGCCCGTACGGGAGCGAGATAAATTTGGATCTAAAAATCCACAATATGGAGTAATAAAATCTCTCCTTAAGGAGATACTATTGCTAAACTAACAAAACTAGTATATGTTTACAATTCTTTAGATATGTCTTTTATTGGAGAATTTTCGACAATAAATTGTTCAAAAGAATTTAAAATGGGAAAAGAGACATTAACTAAATATATTAAAAATGGATTACCATATAAAGGGAAAATGTTTAGTAGAAATAAACTACATTAAATATATAAATATTAAATTGCCCCATATTTAATTTATTAAATTATTAAATTAAATATTGGAAATTGGGTGAATTGCAAAAAAGCCTATATTTATAGGTCAATTTGCAGCTTAATATACTTTAATGTTTATTTTTTTGTTTTTGTTTTTGGTTAAAAATATTAAAAATAATAGGAGTATAAGAGTTCAACGACTAATGGGTGAGTAATATTAACAATAAGCCCGACACGAGCTCCCGACAATAATTTTAAAAAATTATTGATGACATAGTCTAAATCCAATAGTAATATTGGGAGTTAGGGTTTAAATTCCCCTAAAATAAAATAAATTGATGCCTCGAAGAATCCCTGATTATCCTGATGCTTTTAGTGGTTGAAATGCCATATCTAGTTTTGGGTCAATAATATCTGTAATAGCAACAATACTGTTCGGTTATATTATTTATGATCTATTTACTAATGAAAATTATGCTTCTAATAATCCTTGGTATGTACCTTCTTTTTATACTAATATGAAAGAATTAACAAGTGATACATTTGAAGATACATCAAGTACAATAGAATGAACATTACCAAGTCCTATACCATTCCACGCTTTTAAAATGTTAGCTGTTCAATCTTAATTTTCTCCTTTCAACCCTTATCCTTTCCTTAAGGAAGCCTTAAGGTAGGATGGAAAATGGTGAAAGAAAATGGTTCTTATTATAATGTATTTAAATTAACCCCTTATTTAAAAGTATTTTTTTTTTTATTATGGCTTAAAGTTATGATTTTTTTAAGTATTATCATTTTAATAGTGGCAATTGCCCTACCTTCTATAAATAATAAAATTAGTAGTAATACATATATTAGAATATCTTCTATAATATTACTATACTCCGGGTTATTAGCATTAAATGCAATAAACATTCCTTCTATGGGATCCGGTTTTGGACTTTTCAGTGGTTTATTTCATGTTACATTAATATCTCAATTAATAGACAGTTTTATATTTTTAATAGGCTCACTTATTTTAATCGCTTGGCCTTTAATTTATAATAATAAATATAACTATAAAAGTTCTTCAAATAAATTACAAAATAAAATTAACAAATTAAATATTTATTCTATTGAATATTCTTTAATTATTTTATTTAGTACTTTAGGGGCGTCTTTATTAATATCTTCTGCAGATATAATTTCTATGTATTTAAGTATAGAATTACAATCTTTCGGTTTATATATTTTATCTACAATTTTTAGAGATTCAGATTCTGCTACTTCTGCTGATGATCATTTTTGGACAATGATTAATTGGCTAAAATTATCAAACTCCGGGGACCTCCTAAAGCATATAGTACCAAACTATATTCGAAAGCATATAAGTGGCTGAATTAATTACTCAGGTATGGTAATAAGCTATATGATGAGTGAAAACGAAATGGAATATCGCGGATCTAAATCAGTATTAAACCCTAATACTGTAAAAGAGCAACGAGTAGACGGTAATTGAGGTTTCATTAAAGGTAATAGTACAAAAACTATTATTAATAATAAACCTTTAAGGTGTACTCTAATGGGTTTCGAAAGAAATTATCAAGTCAAAATCCTTTCTAAGCAATTAAATATTAAACAATTTTCTACTTTCAACACAGAATCTAAATTAAATCCTTGGTTTATTAGTGGTTTAATCGATGGTGAAGGCTGCTTTACTGTACAAATTTCTAGAAATAAAACAATTAACTCAGGATTTAAGGTAGAAGCTATTTTTAGAATTGAACTTCATTCTCGCGATTTAGCTTTATTATTAGAATTACAACGATATTTTGGTTTCGGCTCAATTAGTAAATATAAAACTCGAACTTTAGTAAAATATAGTGTTTCTTCTATTAAAGAATTAAACTGCGGTATTATTCCTCATTTTACAAAATATCCTTTGTTAACTCAAAAAGCAGCAGACTTTATTTTGTTTAAACAAATTGTTGAATTAATGAATTCTAAAGCACATTTGACTATTGAAGGACTTAATCAAATAATTAATATTAAAGCCTCTATGAATTTAGGTTTACCTGAAGATTTAAAAGGTTATTTTATTAATTTAACTCCGGTAGCTAGACCGTTAATTAATATAACAAAAATTCCTGATTCTAATTGGATCTCAGGTTTTGTCTCAGCTGAAGGGTGTTTTTTAATTAGTATTTTTGATTCTAAAACACATAAAATCGGAAAACAAGTAAATTTAATATTTAAAATAACTCAACACGAGCGAGATAAAAATTTAATGATTTTAATTATTAATTATTTAAATTGCGGTAAATTATTTAAGATAGGAACTTGTTTTGATTTAAGAGTTTCTAAATTTTCAGATGTAATTAAAAAAATTATACCTTTTTTTGAAAAATATCCAATCAAAGGAGTAAAGCATTTAGACTATCTTGATTTTTATAAAGTAGTTAAATTAATGTCTAATGGATCCCATCTTACAAATGAAGGTTTAGAACAAATAGGTTCAATAAAAGCACAGATGAACAAAGGAAGAAAATAAATAATTTTTAATTGTAAGATAAATTTGATTTCCATGGGATTAAAATATTTCTTATTAGGTGCTCAGTGTACTTGGGAAACACTATTAAAATCGCCTATCAAATTATCAAACTCCGGAAAGTCCCTAAAACTTTTAGTACTAATCAAAATTTATATACAATTAATTTACACTATTATTAATTGAATTGTGTATTATTGTGAAGTAAAAATCTATAAGATATTTGAAAAAATAATGGGTAATCGCGGATCTAAGTTAGATTTTATAAAGAAATCTATAAAGGAGCAACGAGTAAACGGTAGTTGATGAAATAAACCATTTCATTTAAAATATACTCTAATGGGTTGTGAAAACAATTATCAAATCAATAACCTTTCTAAACAATTAATTTTAAGTAAAAAAATATTTTTCTACAATTAATAATCAATCTAATATAAACCCTTATTTTGTTACTGGACTGGTAGATGCTGAGGGTTGTTTCAATATTACTATAGTTAAAAGACAAAAAGAAAATTCGGTTTGAGAAATTTGAGCTAGATTTATAATAGAATTAAATCAACGCGATTTATCATTACTTTTACAACTACAAGAATTTTTTGGTGGAGTAGGACGAATATCTCAAGATAAAACAAAAAATAGTTTTAATTATCGTGTAACAAAATTAACTGATATAATTAATTTTATCCTTCCGCATTTTGAAAAGTATAATTTACTAACTCAAAAGAAAGCTGATTTTATCTTATTTAAAGATATTGTTAATCTAATGAGTAAAAAAGTTCATCTTACTCTCCTTAAGGAAAGAAGGACTTCCACAAATTATAAATATTAGAGCATCTATGAATTGAGGTTTGTCTGAAAAATTCAAAACTGAGTTCATTGATCATACTCCGATTTCTAGACCAATCATTGAAACTACAAATATACCTGATCCAAACTGGTTAGCAGGTTTTATAACAGGCGAAAGCAATTTTGGTGTTTATATTCAAAAGTCAAATACCAAAATAGGTCATCAAGTAAGATTAAAATTTATAATTAGCCAGCATGAACGAGACATAAAATTAATGAACCTTTTAAAGCAATATTTAGAATGTGGAGAAATCTATAAAAAAGGATCAGAAAAAAAAGTTGTAGAGTTAGTTATAACAAAAATTACTGACATTACAAATATAATAATACCATTGTTTACTAATAATTCTTTACATGGTATGAAACAATTAGATTTTCTTGACTTTTGTAAAATTGCTAAATTAATGGGTGAAGGAAAACATCTACCACTCGAAGGTTTTGATTTAATTCTTTCAATTAAAGCTAATATGAATAAAAGTAGATTAATTTAAAACTTATAAATTTATTGCAAGATAAAGTTGACTGCCATGGGTCTTTCTTCTTGTTTAATTTTACTTGGTGGTGGTTTAATATACTCATTTACAGGTTTAACTAACTTTGAAGCTATTTATAGTTTAATCTCTGTTATTGGAATCAATAACATAAGTCAAGCTTTAAATTTAGGTTTTGTTTTTATTATTATAGGTTTATTGTTTAAAATAGCAGCAGCGCCTCTACACAATTGACAAAATTGACACAATTGACAAAATTGACGCAATTCAGGGGTTAAATTTAGTTATTTATTAACTAATTTAAGAATTTTACTATATGCAAAAACATTGTTATTTTTACAGAAATCCGTAATATCGGTAAAATTTTCTGTTTTAAACTATAATTTGCAAGAAAAATTAACTTTATTTATTATCAAAAACGTAAATAATTTAGAGGTTTTATCTAAAACAGATAAAGAAGAATTAAGTTTATTATTTAAAAATCAATTAAATTCTATTTATTGGTTCATAGGTTTTTGTGAAGGCGATGGTTCATTTGTTTTGAGTTTAAGAGATGGTCCTATTTTTACAATTCATCTAAATATAGCAGATTTAAAAATATTAGAACTTATTAAAGATACTCTTAAATTTGGAAATATATATATTAATAAAAATGGTACTTCTTGTTCTTTTACTGTAAGTAAAAGAACTGATATTTTAAAATTAATAAATATTTTTAATGGAAGATTATTTTTAAAAAAACGACAAGTTCAATTTGCTAATTGATTAGATTTTTTTAAAAAAGAAACACAATTAAATATTCCATTACTACCTTTTGATTTTGAACCTACACTAAATGATTCTGGATTCTCAGGGTTTACAGACGCTGAAGGCTGTTTTCTTTTTTTATATTTCTAAACGAAAAGAATTAAAAAGAAAATTACCTTTTGCTTTAAGATTAAAGTACATTTTGAGTCAAAAAGACTCCCACGCTGAATTAACATTTCTTACTACATTAATAGGAGGTAATGTTCAAAAATCTAAATCAGGTGTTGATAGTTTAGTTATAAATAATATTTCTTTAGATACTATAGTAAATTACTTTACTAATCACCCTCTTAAAACAAAAAAATTACAAAGCTATGAAAAATGAATGGAAATTAGAAAAATGGTTCAAGATAAACAACATTTAAGTATTAAAGGTATGTTAAATATTAAAAAAAAAAGCTAGTGAAATAAATAAATAAAATTTAAATACCAATTAATTTTTAGAGTACTTTATTATTTGTTTACCTTGTTTTTTTTTATCCCTTGTGTTTTTTTATCTTTTTATTTTATAAGTTTTTTTTACTTACAATTGTAAAACGTTTAAATAAAGTTATTTTCTTTAGAGAATATACGTAAATAATTATTTTTATTATAAAAATAATTAAGACATATTCCAATTAAGTTTAAATTTATGTTATTCAAATACACGGAGCCTTTTAGGCTAACCTAATTAATACTAAATTAAACTTAATATGCTACACAATTGAGCACCTGCTTTGTGTTGTGGGAAAACACTATTGTGGGTAAAACTATCAAACTCCGGGGACACCCTAAAGTTTATTGTACCAAACTATATTCGAAAGAGTATAAGTGGCTGAATTAATTACTCAGGTATGGTAATAAGCAATATGATGAGTGAAAACGAAATGGGTTATCGCGGATCTAAATCAGGAATAATTCCTGTAAAAGAGCAACGAGTAGACGGTAGTTGGTTTTTAACTAAAATAGCTAAAAGCTTAAGGTGTACTCTAATGGGCAGAGAAATCTGTTATCAAGTCAAAATCCCTTCTAAACAATTAAATTCACAAAAATATTATTTTTCTACTTTAATTAACAACAGTGTAAACAATATTATAAATCTATGATTTTTAACAGGATTCATAGATGCTGAAGGATGTTTTCAGATTTCAATTAGACACGATAAAAAATATAAAACTAATTGAAGAATATCTCTTACTTTTCAAATAAAACTACATGTCAAAGATATTGCCTTATTAAATAATATTAAAAATTTTTTAAATGTAGGAACTATTACATTACATAACAAAGATACGGCTAATTTTAATATATATTCTATAAATGAAATACAAGTAATCATTGATCATTGTTTAAAATACCCATTAATAACAGCCAAATATTCTGATTTTTTATTATTTAAACAAGCTTTTGAAAGTATAAAAAAGGGGGATCATTTAACTGAAAAAGGTTTACTAAAAATAGTAAGTTTAAAAAGTGCACTTAATTTAGGATTATCTGATAAATTAAAAGCAGCTTTCCCTAAATTTATTCCTGTAAGTAGACCAACATTTAAATTTAATGGTATACCTGATCCATTTTGAGTTGCAGGTTTCATTAGTGGAGATGGATCTTTCTATCTAATTATTAGATCTAAAATTTCTTCAACTAGCACTACCGGTAACATTTGAAGAAGTGTTTCTTTAATATTTGGAGTAAGTTTACATATCAGAGATAAAGAGGTAATCCAAGCTTTGGCTTCTTACTTTATTTCATTAAATGATAGTGTTTCAGATAACTTAACAGTAAAGCCTTATTCTATTTCTATAAGAAATCAATCTGTTAGTCTTTATATAAGAAGATTTTCTGATATTGTTAATATAATTATTCCATTTTTGAAAAGCATCCTATTCTTGGAGTCAAAAGTTTAGACTTTGCCGATTTCAAAAAAGTAGTTGATATTGTTCAAAATAAAGGGCATTTAACTAGTTCAGGGTTTGAATTTATTCAAAAAATAAATTCAACCATGAATCTAAGAAGACCTTGAGGATCAGATACAAAGTAAAATTAAAATATTGCTTGTTACCTTAAGGAAAAAAATGAATATTTAATTGCATGATAAATTTGATAGCCATGGATGTTTATGATGAAAGTCCAACTATAGTTACTATTTGGTTAACTATAGTACCTAAAATTTCTATTCTATTTTTATTATTAGATTTATTTTTACATATTATAGGCCTAGAATTTGGATTGATTACAACTGAAAATTTAAATAAAATAGATTTAATTAACAATGTAAATTTTAATTATATAATTCCAAATAATGAAATAAATATTATTAATTTCTTTAATAAAGAAGTAACAAATATTTTATCTTTAGGGGAAGAAATAAAAAATCTATTGTTAATAAGTTCATTATTATCTTTAATTTTAGGTACAATAGTGGGATTAGCTCAAACTAGAATTAAACGATTATTGGCTTATAGTATATGAGAAATACAACTGTGAGCTTAACTATCAAACTCCGGGGAATCCTTAAAACTTATAGTACCAAGCTATATTTGAAAAAATATAAGTGGATGAACTAATTACTCATGTACGGTAATAAGCTATAAGTTAATCGAAAGAGCAATGGGCAATCGCGGATCTAAGTCATAGTTCACACTGAATTATGTAAAAGAGCAACGAGTAGACGGTAGTTGATGAATTAAACCAATTCATTTAAGGTATACTCTAATAGAGACAAATTTTTTTCTCTATCTCACAATTTACCTAAGCAAATTAGAGTAAATAAACAATTACGATTATTTTCAACAATAACTAATGAAAAAGAAAAATACATAGCTAGGTTTTATAGTACTTCTTCCTCTGCGCATATTATAAATAATAAATTTAACCCTTTCTTTATTACTGGAATGACTGATGCTTAAGGCTGTTTCGTATGTATAGTGCGAAAAAGTGCAGGTCATAAAGTTAGGATGACGAGTGGAAATTATTTTTCAAATAGGACTTCATAAAAAAGATTTAGAATTATTAAAACTTATTCAAGCATATTTTGATGGGATTGGAATTATAGTAACAAACTCGAATGATATGTGTACTTTTAGAGTAAGTTCTCCAAAACAAATCTTAAATAAAATTATACCTCATTTTGATAAATATTTTTTAATTACCGAAAAACAGGCTGATTATATTATATTTAAAAAAATAGTAATGTTGATGGAACAAGGAGAACACTTAAAACTGGAAGGTCTTCAAGCAATTATAAATATTCGAGCTTCACTAAATTTAGGACTATCAGAAGTATTAAAAGCAGCTTTCCCTAAAACCATAGCAGTAGTTCGACCCTTAGTACCAAAAGCAGAAATAATTCATCCCGAATGAATGGCTGGATTTATTACTGGTGATGGATGTTTTTTTATAAAAATAACCAAAGGTAGAAATAAAGCAGGAGTAGGTGTTCAATTAGTTTTTCAACTAACTCAACATATTCGAGATGAAGAATTATTAAAAAGTTTTGTTAAATTTTTCAAATGTGGTCAATATTTAAAACCTATTACAAAAGAATGAGGATATTTTCAGTGTACTAAATTCTCTGATAATTATAACATAATTATACTATTTTGTATTCAACATCCTATTCGAGGTTTAAAAGCTAAGGATTTCTTAGATTGAGTAAAAGTAGCGGAACTAATTAAAAAAGGAGATCATTTAACTAAAGAAGGGTCTTCTGAAATTATTAGAATAAAAGCTGGTATGAATACTGGTAGAGAATTAGATTAATTTATTAAAAATATTAATAAGCAGCATATTGAAAAAATTAGTCCTTGAAAAAAGTTTAATATTTAGCGAATCTTGCGTAAGCGAGAGTATTATAATCTAGCGAAAGCCCGACCTAAAGTTGGGCATAGTATCAAATTTCTATTTCTGAAATAAATCACCCTTTGTTTATATTCTAAGTTGTATGGTAAATTTGATTTTTTTGACAGTACAATATCACATATTGGATTTATTTTATTAGCATTAGCTATTTCTACTGAACAATCAATAGAATCATTTATATTCTATATAATTCAATACTCAATAACTAATTTAAATACTTTTTTAATTTTAATTGCTTTATCTTATTTAATTTATAATTCTGTTCTTCAAAAAAATTTTGTAAATATAATTAAAAATAATTATTATTTTTCTATTATATTTATCTTATTAGATTCAATTAAGTCTAATAAATTAAATTTTAATAATATAAAATTAGATAGTTTAATAAATTTACTACCAGAATATATTTTTAAGTATAAAAACTTAATTCTAATTAAATGAATTAAAGAAATTAAAAAAGGATTAATAGATACAGATATTAAATATATATCTGACCTTAAAGGTCAATTTTTTATTAATCCTTTAATTAGTTTAAGTTTAAGTATTTGCTTATTTTCTATGGCGGGTAAATTTGCTCATAGCCATTCAATTTAAAAATTAAAAATAAATTGATAAAAATGTAACTATATACTGGAAGTTTACAAATTATATTTAATTAATTTTACCGCTTCCTTAAGGTAAGCGGTAAAATTTTTTAAAATTAACAATAAATATAATAAAAGTTCTGACCAGTAGGTTTGATATAAAAACCTCAGAGACTACACGTTACATATCCAAAAATAATGATTTATGAGATAAATATATAGTCCAATATAAAGGATTGAAATATAAATAAATAATAATTATTATTCAATTATTTATTTTCATTTTTATATTGAATTTAGAAAAATTTTTTACTGAAGATATAAATTTTAATTTATCGTTAATGTTAAATAGTGAAAATATTCAATTAAATTGAATAATAAATTTAACTCCAGTATTAAGTATTAAAGGAAAAAATAACTTCGCTAGTTATTTAAGTGGGCATATAGAAGGGGATGGTACTATAATTGTACCAAGTAAAAATATAACATCTTACAGGCCTTATTTTGAAATAGTTTTTCATATTGATGATTTAATTTTAGCTTAAACTATTCAATCTATGATATGCGGTAATATTCGTTTGAAACAAAATTATTGTGTTTTAATTATTAAAAAGAAATCACAAGTTTTCTTAATAATTAATTTATTGAATGGAAAAATGAGAACACCAAAAATAGAAGCATTACATAGAATGATAAGATGATACAATCTAAACTATAATACAAAACTAAAATTTTTTCCTTAAGGAGGAATAGATCATAGTCCTCTTCAAACTAATAACTGGCTTGCTGGTTTTATAGATGCAGTTGGCAGCTTTTATTTTAATTGGTTACTAGATAAGAAAGGTTTACCTACTAGTTTACAATATTATATGAGAATTTCACAGCGCCAAATTTATTCTAAATTAAATAGTTTTTTTAAACCTTCTTATTTTTTAATAATGCAAAGAATATCTAAATTTTTATCTGTACCCCTTCGTTCTAGAAATAGTTTCCGAAAACAAAAAAAATGGTCTACCAGAATCATCTTATGAGGTAAGATCTGCTAATTATATTTCTAATTTTATTCTTTTGAGTTATTTATTAAAATATCCTTTTTTTAGTTATAAATATTTAAATTTATCAGTTCAAATAAACTTACTCAGATTATCATTAAATAAAAATTATAAATTATCTAATGGATTAATTAATCTTGTAAACTTAAAAATAAAAAGTAAGGGAAATAATTTATCTTCTCCCCTACCTACACCGTTGGTCCTTAAGGGAAGGCTTAAGGAGAAGAAAAAATTAAACATCATTTATACTATATTTCAAACCATTTTCCTTATGACTCTTAATAAAGTTTTCTAAATTCAATTAGAGTATATTTTCTAACTTTATATTGATTCCACCCTTAATTGGATTTTTTTCTAAACAATTTGTATTATATTCTGCAGTTCAAAGTGGATATTTTTTTATTAGTATTGTAGCTATAATAACTAGTGTAATAAGTGCATCATATTACCTAAAAATTATTAAAGTTCTTCATGATAGCAGTTTAATAAATTCAAGCCTTTCACCCCTGTCCTTAAAAATGGCAAGGGTAGGTGGAAGCCTTAATGAGGAAAAAGTTTTATTTTGTTCTAATTCTAATTTAAGAAGAAAATTATTTGAAATCTATGCTAATTTCGATAATAAAGAAGATAACAATTATCAATATCTAATTAATTTTAATTATTTTAAAGAGATACAATTAATTTTCATATTAATATTTATATTTAAATTTGAATTAATATGTAAAAATATTTTAAATAATAATACAAATATGCCTAATGTTTTTAATATATATACAAAAAAAGAATTTTGGCAGTTAAATAATTCTAATTATCAATCTTTAGCTCAAATTTATTTAAATAAAATAAATAATGAAATAGTCAATAAATTTAATAATAGTACTAATAATATAGAATTAAATAACATCTCCTTAAGCCTTTCCTCCCTTACCTTAAAAGAGGTAAGGAAGGGGAGAAATATTAATTTTTTTTATAAATTAAGTAACTTCCATAGTTTTTTAATTTCTAATCTAACAATAATAATATTATTATTTGTTCTTAAACCATCAATTTTATTAAGTAGCACGCGATTGCTGTCATTATCTTTATTTACATATTAATGAAACCAATTTTAATGTTATTTATATTTATACCTATTTTGTCTTTAATTTTACTTGTCTTAAATATTTTATTATCTACTACAAACCCAGATGAATCTAAAATATCTGCTTATGAGTGCGGCTTCCTTAGTATAACTGGTCAAACACGAAGTAAATTTGATATTCATTTTTATCTTGTAAGTATGTTATTTCTTATCTTCGATCTTGAAATTCTCCTTCTTTTCCCTATTGCTATGACTTTATATCAAGTTAGCGTATTTGGATTTAGTATTGCTATAATATTTTTTTTTATATTAACTATAGGTTTTATATTAGAAATCGGTTCTGGAGCTATAAATCTTAAAAGTTCTTCGGATACAGGTGAATTAAACAAAACAATAACCATTTAACCCCCTTTCCTTACCTTAAGGCTGCAGCTGACAGCTGAAAAAAAAGTAAAAAAAAAAAGTAAATAATTTCTTCCTTCCCTCCTTAATCCTTAATCCTTAGTCCTTAATCCTTAATCCTTAATGGAGGAAGGAAGAAATTTATGAATAAAACTAATAAAACATCAAATTTTAATTTTCCAATAAAACGTAATTATTCTAAAAATATTTTTAAAAATCTTGAACACTCTATTGAAAGTATTCAATTATTATCTCCTTAAGGTAAGAAATGGGAAAAGAAAATTTCTTGTATTGGTTTTCTGGTTTTACAGACAGTGAAGGACATTTTGGAATAATTATAGATATGCGTAGAAAAATTTCTTTAACTTTCACATTTATAATTTATTTACATATCGATTATCTTCAGGTATTAAAACTAATCAAATCAGAATTAAGTAATTTTGCAAAAAGAGAAATAGGGCACATTGCTATTAAATCTAAAGCAGCTATATTGACTTTTCAAGAATTTAATGTAATTAATGGTTTAATTATACCAATCTTCAATACTTTTCCCTTTCCTTAAGCTTAAGGAAAGAACTGCTAAATTACTGGATTTAAAGATTGAGAAAGAGGAGTAAATATTATGGGATATAACATAGGAATATGTCCAAATATTATTTGTAATAACTATGAATTGAACCTTAAAACAATTAAAAATTTTAAATAACAATCTAATATACAAATGATACGCAGATGATGGAAGTTTCTTCTTCAATTTAAAAGGTTTATGGTTATTACTAAAACAAAAGAACAAAAAAAATAGGTTGAATAATAGAATGTATATTAAATAAACAAAATATACTTGTTCGTCTGTTAAATGAGATAGAACTATTGAAAGAAGTAGGAATTCAATTCTGTAGTCAGAAAAGTCAATGAGTAAGAATCTCGGGAATATGACTAAGACCCTATAAATCAGTAGGTCTGGAATTATGAACAAGAATTACTAAATGAACCCAACTTCTTTACTACTTGGAAGGGAAAGAAATTTCTATGAATCTAAGAGGATCGACAAAAGGAAGAGGACCTAACCCTATAAAATTAAAAAAAGGAACAACAGGTTCAAATAAAGAATTGCACTTTAAGAAATTAAGAAAATTATTTTAATTTCTAATGGATAATTTCAAGTTTTTTGATAAATATGTTAATTTTTATTTTCGAGTACACATTTTAAGAAAGTTTTTTGAGGTTTTTTTTGGCTTCTTTGCCTGTAATTTAATAGTTTGCAGTGGTCGTATGACGTAAATATTATATATAATATTGGTGTATTGAAAATGTGTACTAATTTTGGTTATTTATGGTTCGTTATACTTATATATTTATTTTTATTTTATTTTGAATAAGGGGTTAATTTAATTTAATTTAAATTAAATTTAATTTAATTTCTAATAGTGAATTTTAATTTTAATTTAATTTCTAATGGTTAATTTCAAGTTTGTAGTTTGTAGTTTGTAGTTTGTAGTTTGTAGTTTGTAGCTAGCATATATATATATAAGTATGGTATTATACTCCTAATTTAGGTTTAATAATCAATTTATTAAATAATATTATTGTTGTTTAATAATGTAAATGTTTAATGGTTATATTATTAAATATTTTGAGCAAAGATATCTATTTTATATAAAATAATAATAGATACCATAAATTTCTTTCTTTTTATAAAAATAAAAATAAAAGTAATTTATTAGTATGATAATAACAACAACAAAAAAATGATTTTACAAACACATGCTTTTCTTTTAAATGTCCTTAATGTCCTTAACGATGGGTCTTTTATGCGGTCAAATGTTTTTGCGTATTTAGATAACTTAGATAGTATATTTATAATCTTGTCAGCGGTCTTTATTTTACCCGTGATCATGTTAGCAGCTGGTAGAGCGAAAGGTATATTAGATGCAACGGCAAAATTAGTAGGTATTGCTGCTGGTGGTACAATCGTGGATAAAAATTGAATAGATCCTAACGATGATAAAGATAAAGATAAAGATGATAAAGATAAAGGTAAAGGTAAAGATAAAACAGAAGATAAAATAGAAGATAAAACAGAAGATAAAAACGTTAACAAAGATGTTAAGGTTGATGAAAATGAAAATGAAAATAAACAGTCAGATAAATCTACCCTTAAAGAAGAAGGTAGTAATGGTGATGACTCCAACTCTGAAAAATAAATTATCTTTCCTTACCCTTAATAAAAAGCAATCTTTATTCTTGCCGGCTATTTTATCTTATTTAGACGTTAATCTTCCGGATAATTCATCTACTATTGTAGAATTATCTTATGCTGTATTTCTGCTGTCTTTAATTGCTTTTCTTTGTTTTATCAATGTATTGTTCTTTTCAGTCTCATATATTTTAGTTCAGAAAGGTAATTATGAATTAAAATACCCCAAATTAAAATTTTTTATTAATTATTATAAAAAAACTACTTTGATATATTTATTTATAGAAGCTATATTGTGTTCTATCTGTTTAATAATTTTAATTACTTTTTCATTTCTGTATTTTTATACTGGTGTAAAAGGCTAAAATCCAACCCCCTACGGCCTACGGCCTACGGCCTACGGGCTACGTCTTACGGCTTCCGGCTTACAGTTTACGGTCTACAAAGTATTTTATCCAAAATAAGGGGTTAAATAAAATAAAATAAAAATTTAAATTTTACCTTAAATCTTACTGAACTTTGATTTATTTTCCAATTGTAAAATTTAAATTTTTAATTTTTAAAGTTTTAACAAAACTTTAAGAAAATTATTTTAATTTCTAATGGGAAATTTAAAGTTTTTTTGATAAAATATGTTAATTTTTATTTTTTAGTAAACATTTTTGAATTAGTTTTAAAAAAGTTTTTTGTGTTTGGGCTTCTTTGCCTGGAATTCCATAGTTTGGGGTGTCCATGTGACGTAAATATACTATATAATATCGGTGTTTTGAAAATGTTTACTGGTTTTTGGTTGTCTGGTTTTTCGTTGTCTGATTTTTCGTTGTCTGGTTTTTCGTTGTCTACTTTAATTATATAAGTATGGTATTATACTCCTAATTTAGGTTTAATAATCAATTTTATTAAATAATATTTTTATATTGCTTAATAAAATAAATATTTAATAATTATTTTATTAAATATTTTGAGCAAAGATATAGCTATTTTATATAAAATAATAATAGATATCATAAATTTTTTTTATAAAAATAAAAGAAATTTATTAGTATAATATAAAAAAATGTTTAAAATGTTAAAAAATCAGTTTAATTTTATTATTAATTCACCGTTAGAACAATTCGAAGTTACTAGTCTTTTAAGTTTTAATGCTCCTATTTTTGGATACTTTACATTGACTTTAACTAATTTAGCTTTATATTCTATGTTAATTTTATTTTTAATTTTAAGTTTACATTATTTTGGAAATAATGAAAATAAACTTTTACCTTCAAAATGATCTATTGCATTAGAATCTTTATTTTCAAGTATTAATACTATGGTTAGAGAACAAATAGGATCATCAAATGAAATATATTTACCTTTTATATATTCATTATTTTGTTTTGTACTATTTGCTAATTTAATAGGAAATGTTCCTTATTCTTTTGTAATCACTACTTCTGCGATTGTATGTCTTGGCTTAAGTTTTACTATTTTTATTGGTGTAACAATACTAAGTTTAAGTATCCATAAAATACATTTCTTTGCATATTTTATACCGTCTGGTACTCCTCTAATGTTAGTACCTATGTTAGTCTTAATTGAATTAATTTCTTATCTAGCAAGAGCTTTATCTCTAGGTGTTCGACTATTCGCTAATATGGTAGCAGGACACTCGTTAATGAAAATTTTATCTAGTTTTTTATATAAATTATTTTCAAGTAGTATCTTAGTATTTTTAATTACTTTACTTCCGTTTTCAATATTTATTGCATTATGTGGTTTAGAACTAGCAGTAAGTTTTATTCAAGCTTATGTATTTTGTTTATTAACATCTTCATATTTGAAAGATGCTATAGATTTACACTAATCATTAAGCCTAAGTGTTTTTATATTTTTATTATTAAATTTAATTTAAAATTTTTATTATTAAATTTAATTTAAAATTTTTCTCCCCTTCCTATGTTAAGTTCTACTAATGAAAGCATAGTAATTAG
>Ga0193740_1000018_pt1 | contig 40471 bp, 41 predicted proteins | sample L2s1metaG_FD_145072 | JGI IMG/M metagenome (GOLD analysis project Ga0193740, IMG submission 145072) | Soil microbial communities from a riparian zone of the East river system, Colorado, United States - L2s1 | ecosystem: Environmental > Terrestrial > Soil > Riparian zone | place: USA: East River... | reverse complement strand
CTTAAATATGTTTTCAATGTAAAGGTTGATAAAAAGAAAGAAGTGTTTGGCAAAACGGATCTTGAACATCTTTTCCGGCAGGCAAAGGAAGCAGAAAATGAAAAACAACCTTTGAACACCGAGTTTTTTGAAAATGCTCTTGAGTTACCAAAGATCAGGATACGTCAAAGCCTTGTTCCCCGTAAAGAAATTGTCGGTATCGATATAAAAGAATCAATTGATGCTTTACGACGACTGCTTATTGAAACCAAGTTATCACGCATAGTTGTTTACGAGGGCAACATCGATCATATCATCGGTTATGTTCATCAACTGGATATGTTCAAACGGCCATCAACTATTCAATCAGTATTATTGCCGATCCCTGCAGTACCGGAAAGTATGAGTGCAACTGATCTTATCAATAAGTTTACCCGTGAAAGAAAAAGTATTGCGTGGGTAGTGGATGAATTTGGCGGTACCGCCGGCGTCATTACCATGGAAGATGTACTGGAGGAAATTTTTGGAGAGATACTGGATGAATATGATGTGGAAGAGTTTGTTGAGAAACAAATTGCCGAACATGAATATATATTTTCAGGCCGCCTGGAACTTGATTATATCAATGAAAAATATGGTTTTGATTTCCCGGTAGATGAAACGGAAACACTGTCTGGCTTTATCATTAACTACCATGAAACCATTCCTAAGCAAAAAGAAAGGATCATCATTGCCGACTACGAATTTGATATTATGAATGTAAGTGACACCCGTATCGAGATGGTGAAAGTCAAAAAATTGAAGTAAAGAGCACACCTCCCCTGTTTATAACGGGCTTAACCCGTTTATCAATTTATTTTTCTGCGAGTCCTTCCAGAGATTTATCTTTCGTTTTCCAAAAAAATTAATAATAATATGATACAAGCAAAAAAGTCGCTGCTTTTGTTGGCAGGCGCCATGTTTGTGGGCATTTGTAGTTTTTCGCAAAACAATCCCCCTGCTAACCCTGCCGCAAAACCCGACACTACAAAAAAGGCTCCACCTACGCCACCTAAACCTACGGTGGCAGATAAAGTGAAGACCAGTAAAAAAATGGATGGCCTTTTTACTGTATACCAGGATACGGCCAACGGAAGTGTGCAGATGTATGTAAAGAAAAACCAGTTAGGTAAAGAATATATTTACCAGAGCTTTTCTATGGGTGGGCCCACCAGTTTATTCTTACATCAGAATATGATCCGCACGACATGGATCTTTAAAATCAGGAAGAACTTTGACAAGCTTGAGTTTTCACAAGTGAATACAAACTTCTGGTATGACCCTCAAAATGCAATAAGTAAATCAGCCAACGTGGATGTGACAGAAGCTGTTTTTTATTCTGTAAAAATTGATGGGGAGGATTCATCAGGTTTTATAGTTGCCGGCGATGGTTTGTTGTTAAGTGAAAAACTTGACCCGGTAAAACCATTGGTTGCCCCTGGCCCTGCTGCTGCTTTTGTATTTAATCTTGGCAGTTTAAATGCAACTAAATCTGGTTATAAAACCGTTCGTTCTTATCCTAATAATACAGATATCCTTGTTGAATTGGCTTATGATAATCCTGCTCCATTTAATCAAGGTGGAAAAGATATTACTGATGCCCGTTATAACCGTATTCGTTTTCAGCATAGTTTTTTGGAAATGCCAAACAATGATTTTCGTCCGCGAGTTGATGATCCAAGAGTTGGTTATTTCACCCAGGAAATAGAAAACCTTACCAGTATTAAAGTGGCAGATTATAAAGATGTGATCAATCGTTGGAGCCTGGTAAAAAAAGATCCTTCCGCTGCGATCAGCGAACCAGTTGAACCAATTGTATGGTGGGTTGAAAACACAACGCCAGTTGAGTATCGCCAAACAATTGTTGAGGCAGGCGAGAAATGGAATGAAGCTTTTGAAAAAGCAGGTTTCAAAAATGCAGTGATAATGAAGATCATGCCTGACGATGCTACCTGGGATCCTGCGGATATTCGTTACAATGTTATTCGCTGGGTGTCTTCACCCTATCCTCCTTACGGAGCAATAGGGCCCAGTTTTGTAAACCCAAAAACAGGACAGATAATTGGTGCCGATATAACAGTTGAATGGATGAGTGGCAGTTCAAGCCCTATACAAGAAGAATTGTTTGATGTAAAATCAATGAACACTGATCTGCCTTCATTGCTATTAAATGCAAGTAAAAATGAGGAACCGATATTTCCTGGATTTAAAAAAGGTATGGCGTGCAACTTAGCTCAAGAATTAAAAGCACAGTTCACTGCTGGTCTTACAACATTAGAAGCAACAGGTGCTCCTGATGCTGAAATAAAAACGCTGCACAAAGAATTTTTGTATTATCTCATCATGCATGAAATGGGTCATACAATGGGATTGAATCATAACATGAAATCAAGCCAGATGCTTAGCCCGGCAGACGTAAATAACAAAGAGCTGACTCATAAAGTGGGATTAACTGGTTCGGTGATGGATTATCCTGCAGTGAATGTCTCAACAGATCGCGGCAAGCAGGGAGATTATTATACAACAAAAGCGGGCCCTTATGATCTTTGGGCAATTGAATTTGGTTACACACCTTTCAACCCTGCCGATGAAGCCGCTGGTTTGAAAAAAATACTTAGTCGCAGTACTGAACCGGGAAATACTTTTGGAAATGATGCTGATGATATGCGTAGCCCTGGCGGGGGTGGTATTGACCCAAGAGTAATGATCGGCGATATGAGTAGTGATATGGTGGCTTATGCAGAGGACAGATTTACTCTTGTAAATTCATTATTGGGCAAACTGAAAGAAAAATACAGCAAGCCCGGCAAGTCATATGCTGAGTTAAAATCCCGTTATGGAAATTTAATAGGTCAGCGCAATAACATGGCACAATCAGTGAGCCGTTACATCGGTGGTGTTTATGTTGACAGGAGTTTTGTTGGCCAGGAAACAAGCACTAAACCATTTACACCGGTTAGTGAAGCATACCAGAAAAAAGCAATGGCGCTTTTAACAAAATATGTTTTTGCACCTGATGCCTTCAAGGGCGATGCCGCATTATTCCCTTATTTGCAATCACAGCGTCGTGGTTTCAATTTCTTTGGAAATGGTGAAGATCTAAGAGCACAGACCGTTATTCTTAATATGCAGGTTGGATTATTTGCTCATTTGATGAGTCCAAATACATTGACAAGAATTAATAACAGCACATTGTATGGTAACACATACTCATCTGCTGAAATGATGAATGATCTGACAAATGCTGTATTTGCAGCCGATCTGAAAACAAATGTGAATTTATACAGACTTAATTTGCAAACAGAATATGTAAAAGGTCTTGCAGCTATCACATCTGCTCCTGTCACCCCTTATGACAATGCGTCTAAAGCATCTATCTACAATACGCTTAAAAAGATAAAAGGAATGCTGGCAACAGCGGTTTCAACGGATGAACAAACCCGTGCACATAGGGCAAATCTTATGTTTTTAATAGACAAAGCGATTTCTGTTAAATAACAAATGGTATCTAATTAAATAAATCCCGTCTCGCCTTAGGCGAGACGGGGTTTTTCTTTATGAATTGATAATAGCCCGTTTCACCTACTTATATTTGCGATTCTAATTAAATCAGATGGCGCTTAGATTATTTGGAAGAAAAAAAGAGGGAACAGAAGAAAAAGCAGAAATGTCTTTTATCGATCATCTTGAAGTTCTTCGTGGACATTTATTTCGTTCTGTACTTGCCATAGCCGCGGGAGCAATTGTTTTTATAGTTTACAATTCATTCTTTGTTCGTGAAGTGCTGATGGGACCCACTCATGCAGACTTTCCAACTTACAAATGGCTTTGCAATGTCGGTCATACTATCGGGCTTGGCGATAAGATGTGCATGAAAGATATCGGGCTCAAAATGCAAAGCACTTCGGTAAGCGGACAATTCAGCATGTATTTTACGTTGATCTTTGTTGGCGGCATCATTTTGGCATTTCCATATATATTCTGGGAGTTCTGGCGTTTTATAAAACCCGCTTTAACAAAAAAAGAGTTATCAAAAACAAGAGGTGTTGTTTTCTGGGTCTCTTTTTTATTTTTCCTTGGAATAGGATTTGGGTATTTTATTATTGCTCCATATACTGTAAACTTCTTTGCCAACTTTCAATTGGATGATAATATTGAGAACCGCTGGACAATTACCAGTTATATTGACACCCTTGTACCATTAATACTTGGAACCGGCCTTGCTTTCCAGTTGCCATTGGTTATGTTTTTTCTTGCAAAAGTTGGTTTAATGAGCCCTGCTTTTCTACGACGAAACCGAAAATATGCGATCATTATCATTTTAATTTTAGCCGGAATTATTACTCCGCCCGATGTTATTAGCCAGGTTATCTGCACAATTCCGCTTATGTTATTGTATGAGATAAGTATATTATTGACGGCTAAAGTGCAAAAAGAAAAAGCATTGGAAGAAAAAGAAGAATGGAGTTAAAAAAGTTCTGATTTCCGAGTCCGGAGTACGTTAACTTTGTGATGCAATTTCGGATCCTTCACTTTTAAAATTGCATTTATGTCTTCATCATTTGATCTGAATAAACCGGTTGCCATTGGCAGTGATCATGCAGGATATGATTTTAAAGAAGAGTTGATCTCTTTCCTGGAAGCCAAAGATCTTACTTACCACGATTTTGGCACTCATTCAAAAGACTCGGTTGATTATCCTGATTTTGCCCACCCTGTAGCTAATGCCGTTGAAAAAGGTGAAGCATCATTTGGGATACTTCTTTGTGGCAGCGCTAATGGTGTTGCCATAACAGCAAATAAACATAAAGGAATTCGTGCTGCTATTTGTTGGGGTGAAGAACTGGCTAAGCTGTCAAGAGAACATAATAATGCAAACATACTTTGTATTCCAGCACGATTTGTACGTGAGGGCGATGCAGAAAAGATGGTGCAATTATTTATAAACACCCCGTTTGAAGGCGGCCGTCATCAGCGCAGGGTAGAAAAAATTGCTGAAGGCTGCTGATCCGATAGCTATCAGATACCTTTCATCCATTTATGATTTCTTTAAAAACTATCAGGCTTATATTTGATCCTGCTGAAACTACCTTTATATAATTGGGCAGTTGGCTCAACAAAAAATTTTAAAAAATCACATGAAAAAAACTACGTTACTACTGATTGCTTTGCTTCCGCTGCTTGCAGTTACTGCGCAAAAAAAAAATAAAACGATAGAAAAGATCGGTAATTCCATTACTGCTGCTGATCTGAAAAAACATCTTTACATCGTTGCCTCTGGTGATATGGAAGGAAGAGACACCCCCTCACCTGGTTTAGAAAAAGCAGGTAATTATATCGAACAACATTTTAAAGCGATCGGTTTAAAACCAGGAAATGGTGATAGCTATCGCATGAATTACCCGCTTTATAAAGATTCTGTAGTTTCATCATCACTCAGTGTAAATGGAAAATCTTTTGAGCTAACTAAAGACTATCTGAATAATAATGGTAATTATTCATTTGAAATTCCTGTTTCAGAAGTTGTATTTGCTGGCTATGGTATTGTAGATGATAAAATGGACAATTATAAAGATCTTGATGTCCGTGGCAAAACTGTTTTAATTATAGAAGGTACTCCAGCTGATTACAAATCTGCACAAACAGGAGGCATGAACCCGGGCCAAACATTTGGAAAATTACAAAGTGCATCAAAGAAAGGAGCAGTAGCAGTATTACTTATCTCAAAATCAGTTAGCAGACCTGCAAGTAATCGTGGAGCAGGTTGGAATCTTAATGGTTATAGATCTAATTTCAACCCGCAGTTATTTTATATTTCTGAAAAGGTAGCTACAGAAATTATGGGCGAGGATGGAAAGGGAATTTTTGATAAAATGACTGCTAATTCATTACCAGGAAAAACTTATAAGGCAAACATTGATCTTGCTTTTCAAAAAGCAACGATAAAAACACAGGTAAGTAACATAATAGGCTTAATTGAAGGAACAGATAAAAAAGATGAGTATGTTCTTATCACAGCACATTACGATCATGTGGGTAAAAGAGATACTGTTATTTATTATGGTGCTGATGATGATGGTAGTGGCACTGTAAGTGTCCTGGAATTAGCAGAAGCATTTGCAAAAGCAAAAGCAGAAGGAAAGGGTCCTCGCCGCAGCATCGTATTTATGACTGTAAGCGGCGAAGAACATGGATTATGGGGTTCTGCTTATTATGCCAATCATCCTGTTTATCCGCTGGAAAAAACTACAGTTGACCTGAACATTGATATGATCGGTCGCATAGGAAATGATTACATGAAGGATAAAGACTCTGCTAATTATGTATATGTGATCGGTGACAATAAACTCAGTTCAGAACTTACTCCTATTACTGAAACTATAAATGGTACTTATACGAAACTTAAACTTGATAGAAAATATAATGATCCCAAAGACCCAAATCGATTCTACTATCGTAGCGACCATTATAATTTTGCTGAAAAAGGAGTGCCTATCATTTTTTATTTCAATGGAGTTCATCCGGATTATCATAGGCCTACCGATACTCCCGATAAAATAAATTACTCTTTGTTGGAAAAAAGGGCAAAATTGGTTTTTTATACAGCTGTAGAGATGGCAAACCGGGAGGAGATGCTGAAAAGAGATATGCCGCTGGAATCTCAGAGAGCTTTTTAAGATTTGGGTTGAATTATTAAAAAAAGAGAAAAATTTTTATTTATTTCGCTTTTATAAAATTTGCAGGCGTTATAATGAATCAAACTGAACAAAATCCCACCCTTTTTCAAAATATAGCCGACAATCATGTCGACTATTCCGACATGTACCGTACACAGGAGACAATACAGCTTAATAAACGGCTTCGTAAAACCCGTAACATCTTATTGATCTGTGCTTTGGCTTTTGTGGCAGGTGCAGGCGTTTTTTGGATAATGCCTGAAACCTCGTTTAATACAAAAAATTTCCTTGTGTATCTCGGACTTGCTGCTTTAATGATCCTTTTATCCATGTACAGCAGTAAACAACCATTTTTCTCTCTCGTTTCAGCTCTTATTATTTGTGTTGGTTTTTGGGGAGTTGAAATATTTCTAAATAATCTCAATGAGCTTGTGATCGAAACATCGATCCATAAACTTTTCATTGTTTCTATACTTGTTTGGTGTTTTCATTCTTCAAGAGAAGCCGAATTAATAAGAAAAGAACTTCATTTCTCCTGATTTTTAACATTTCAAATATTTTACCCCCGATCTAATCGGGGTTTTTAATGCCACCCTGTAGGCAGCATTAAACTTTGGAGCAACCGCCCAGTCTATTTATTCGTTATCCCTTTTTACACCCTTTGATCGCAGACGCTAATCCTTACCTTCATCATAAATGAAGACCCCGAATAAATCCGGGGTTTTTTTATTGCTGATGAATAGAGTTGTTGTACAAGAGTGCCCTTCGCTTCGCTCTGGGTAAACTGTGCAAGAGAAGCTCAATAAAAATTCCATTGCTTGCTACAAAAAAATCGTCATCAACCAATTTACCATCCAAGTAAATAAGCAAATATCAACGGCACTACGATCGTTGCATCACTTTCAACAATGAATTTTGGAGTATCAATTCCTAATTTACCCCAAGTGATCTTTTCATTTGGCACAGCTCCGGAATAAGAACCGAATGAAGTTGTAGAATCACTTACCTGGCAGAAATAACTCCAGAAAGGAACATCGTGCCACTCGAGATCCTGGTACATCATGGGAACAACACAAATTGGGAAATCGCCGGCAATACCGCCACCTATTTGAAAGAACCCAACACCCTTGCCTGCACTGTTAGGTCTGTACCAATCTGCCAACCACACCATGTATTCAATTCCACTTTTCATGGTGGTGGCTTTCATCTGGTTCTTTATAATATAAGAAGCGAAGATATTTCCCATCGTACTGTCTTCCCATCCGCCAACAACTATCGGAAGATTTTTTTCTGCTGCCGCCATCATCCAGCTATCTTTCGTGTCGATCTCATAATGTTCTTTCAATACACCACTGAGCAACATTTTATACATGAACTCATGCGGAAAATATCTTTCGCCTTTATCATCAGCATCTTTCCATAATTTATGTATGTGTTTCTGAATGCGGCGGAATGCTTCTTCTTCAGGAATACAAGTATCAGTAACACGGTTATAATGATTTTCCAAAAGTTCCCATTCATCCTGCGGCGTTAAGTCACGATAATTAGGAACTCTTTTATAATGACTATGTGCTACAAGATTCATGATGTCTTCTTCTAAGTTGGCACCTGTGCAGGAAATGATATGTACTTTATCCTGCCTGATCATTTCTGCCAACGAAATACCCAACTCGGCGGTACTCATGGCACCGGCAAGTGTTACCATCATTTTGCCACCTTCCAATAAATGTTGTTCGTAGCCTTTAGCAGCATCTACTAATGCGGCTGCATTAAAATGACGATAATGATGTTGAATAAATTGTGAAACGGGCCCTTTGCTCATTTTATGGTTTTTAAAGATCCGCCTTCAGATCACAATAAGGTGAGACAATGCGGGAAGGCTGCAAAAATAAATTTTTTAGAAATATAGATTAAAAATAAAAACCCCGACTAAGAGGTCGGGGGCACACCACATGCTCTCGAAAGAACTGAGTTTACTTGATTTTTTTCAACACAATTATATTACCTGATGGACTAGCCTTCAATAAAAATTTCTTACTCTTTTCGTCTGCCCGTATCTGGTAATAGGTCTCATTATTACGGTTCACCTCGGTTATTCCGGATAAATCTGCACCAGCATACTCTTTTTCCAGGGCCCTGATAACTGAGATCGGCAACTGGTTATAAAGAATATTTCTTGCTGTGGTCACTAACTCTGCATCTGAATTATACCAGGCCATGACCCCTTGGTCATTTAATAAAAAAATTACCTGGGTTAAATGCCCCTTGATCTCCCACTTTGCATTTTTTGCAAAAGAAAATTCTTTTTGAAATGCAGATAAAATTTTTGGATCAACTTCGGCTCTTTCACTTGCCATCACAGCACTAATACCAATTATTAAAAATACAAGTAGTACCGAAAATGTCTTTTTCATATTCAAAGGTTTAATGGTTTACGATTTTCTTAGAAATTCTTAAAAGGATAAGTAAGGTGAGTAACGTATAACGAATATACCAGAACAAATAACTGAAGTCAATTGAATTGTGATTAATGGAGGCATCTGTTAAAGTGATTAACGTCTGAGGTCATTCGTAGTTAATTTAAAAGAAGAAGCCCGTCTCGCTTAAGGCGAGACAGGGCTCTTAATTTACCACACACCAAAACTAACTTGCTTGTCAGATCTTTTTGTTCTTACTATATGTACTCCAGCTTCCACCATTACCTGAATGCATCACCAATTTTGAATCTGCCGTTTCAAGTGTTACATAATAATGAAGGCCTTCGCTATTGCTTACTTCAAAGAGATCACTGATCCAGTATTTACTATAATTATTTTTTAGATCACTGAAAAGATTGATAGGTAGATGAATTGAGCTAATATATCTTGCAATGCTCAACAACTCTCCCTCTACATTATAAAAAGCAAATATTCTCTGCTCATTCATTGTAAATGCGGCCCTGAAATAGTTGTTGCCCGTTTCCCATTCTACATTTTGTGCATTTGTAAACTCAGTTTTAAATGATGCCAGCACTTTTTGTGAAACTCTTTCACTCGGGTAGGCACTGCAGACTCCCATTGTTGCTACAAGACCCAGCACTAATAATATCTTCTTCATATCTCAAAAGTTTATTGGTTTTAGATGAATTTTTACTTGTTATTTATTTTATATCAGTTTGACGCTTCAAAGGTAGATTTCGTTACACCCGGTGACAAGCCAATTGTGATTGATGGACATGATTGTTAATACAAGTGAAAGAATAAGAATGAATGTGAATATGTATCCGTTATTAATACCGTCAAACTATTTTAAACTCCATTCATCCTGTATGCAAGTATATCCGGGAAATGTGAAAGTTTTTATAACAAATGAACAAAGCGCTATTGGATGGGTTTAAACATGTAACAACTGGCTTTTTCTTTCGTATTATCTTTAGCGTATGAATTTCCTGGCGCATGCATATCTGTCCTTTAATAAGCCGGGGATATTGGTGGGCAACATGATCAGCGATTTTGTAAAAGGGAAAAGAAAGTATGATTATTCGGAGCAAATTCAACAAGGAATTGCAGTGCATAGGGAAATCGATCGGTTTACGGATGTTCATCCGGTAACGAAAGAAGCAAAGGAGATCTTTCGGCCTGCATACAGGCTATATGCTGGCTCATTGATGGATGTGATATATGATCATTTTCTTGCCCTTGATGAAAACGAGTTTACAGGTGAAAGTTTAAAAGTATTTACAATTAATACATATGCTTTGCTTGACCAGTTCACAGATCAATTTCCTGAAAAATTCAGAGGAATGTATCCGTATATGAAAGCACATAATTGGCTGTATAATTACAGGTACCGGGAGGGAATAGAAAAAAGCCTGGCAGGTGTTGTGCGAAGAGCAAAATACCTTGAAGAAAGTGATACAGCCTATCTTCTGTTCAATGAGCATTATAACCAACTAAAGAATTTATACCAGTTATTTTTCCCTGAACTTAAAATAATGACTGTGAATCTTATGAAACAATTTGACCATTAGCGAACGATTCGGCCTATAAATTCGTCATAGACTATGAAACTGTTATTTTTGTCATTTTAAACCTCAATTATGCGCAAAACTTCCATTCTCGTTTGTTTGCTTATTTCTTTTTCATTTTCCTTTTCACAATCATCTAAGCTGCCTGAAGTTGATAAATCTCCGATGGATGTAAGCTATTATCCTAACAATTATCCAATTCTTAAAATTCAAAATAAAGCAACTGAACCTCTTGTTGCCAGGATACTTTATAGTCGCCCGCAGAAACAAGGCAGAAAAGTTTTTGGGGAATTAGTGGAGTATGGAAAAGTCTGGAGGCTTGGTGCCAATGAAGCGACCGAAATAGAATTTTATAAAGATGTAAAGATCGGCGGAAAAAAAGTTCCCAAAGGCCGCTATACTCTTTATGGCATCGTTAGTGAAAACGTATGGACGATGATAATTAACAAGGATACCGATACATGGGGCGCTTTTAAATACGATTCAAAAAAAGATATGCTTAGAACAGATGTGCCCGCACAAAAAACAGATGAAGTTGTTGAAAGCATGTCAATGTTTTTTGAAAAATCCATCAATGGAATTTCGCTGATCATTGCATGGGAACAAATGAAAGTTGCCCTGCCAATCATTTTATAAAAGAGCTATGAAAAAAAATTTATTAGCTGCACTGTTACCAGTTATCTTTTTTAGCTGCACTGAACCTGAAAAAAAACCTGCTGGTAAAGATACTCCAACAAAATCGGAAGCAACTGTAAAAGTGCTTCCCCCGGTCAGCAATTATACCAATCCGGACCGTTCACCAATGGATATGATTTATTTCCCTACGGATTATCCGTTATTAAAAATGGCAGGCAAAACAACTACACTTCCATTAATGAGAATTATTTATAGTCGTCCGCAAAAACAAGGAAGGCAAATTTTTGGTGGACTTATACAGTATGATGTGCCTTGGCGGCTGGGCGCTAATGAATCTACAGAAATAGAATTCTTTTCAGCTGCAACTGTTGCCGGTAAAACCGTTAAACCCGGTCGTTATATTTTATACTGCGTTCCGCAGGAAACAAAATGGACATTTGTTCTCAATTCAAATTTATACAGTTGGGGTCTTGAACAAAACAGGCAAAAGGACCTGATGCAGTTTGAAGTGCCAGTTGAAAAAACAAACCTCGCTATAGAATACTTCACGATTGCATGCGAAAAAAAATCAGAGAAAAGCACAGCGCTCATCTTTCTTTGGGATGATGTAAAAGCAAAGCTGCCGGTAAGTTTTTAATTTTTTGTTCCCCGACTTTTGATCCTTGATAAGCTTTGTTGCACAGTCTACCCAGAGCGAAGCGAAGGGCACTCCTGTACGCTTTGTTCGCTATTCAGCTATTAATTTACTTACTTTACACCTATGTGCGGAATAGCAGGCATCATATCCAATAATAGTTCGCTTATCTCAACAGACCGTATAAAAAAAATGACTGATGCGCTGGCTCATCGTGGACCAGATGCTGAAGGACATTGGATGAATTCAACAACTGCCTTGGGAAATCGCAGGCTTGCGATCATTGATCTTAGCAATGCCGGCAATCAACCAATACATTATCTCCAACGCTACACTATCACTCACAATGGTGAGATCTACAATTACCTTGAATTAAAAGAAGAGCTGCAGAAAAAAGGTTATTCTTTTAATTCAAAAACTGATACCGAAGTGATTGTCGCTGCTTATGATCACTGGAAAGAAGAATGTGTCGATCATTTTGATGGCATGTTTGCCTTTGCCGTTTGGGACGAAAGGGAAAAACAACTTTTTGTGGCAAGAGACAGGTTTGGTGAGAAACCCTTTTTTTATTTTTTCGATAATGATCAATTTGTTTTTGCATCGGAAATGAAAGCTCTGTGGGCAGCTGGTATTGAAAGAAAAGTGAACTTGAAATTGCTTTTTAATTATTTAACGATCGGCTATGTAGATAACCCAAATATTCCGGAAGAAACTTTTTTCGAGAATATTTTCAAGCTTCCTGCAGCTTCTTTTCTTAAATTTTCAACTTCCATCTTTCAACTTTCAATTTCCAATTACTGGGATATTGACGTAGAAAATAAAAATAAAAAGATCAATGATGCGGAAGCGATCGAACAATTTGTTTTTCTTTTCCAGCGATCAGTTCAACGGAGATTAAGGAGTGATGTGACTATCGGGACAAGTTTAAGCGGGGGATTGGATAGCTCATCCATAATCGCAACCCTGCATTCACTTACATCTCAGAATTCACCACCGGCAGCTTTCACTTCAGTCTTTCCTGGCTTCGAAAAAGATGAATCCGTGTTTGCAAAACTAGTAGCTGATAAATTCCATTTACAACATTTCACCATCATACCGGATGCAGCTACATTACATAATGACCTTGAAAAACTTTTTTATTACCAGGAAGAGCCTTTTAGTTCCAGCAGTATTTATGCCCAGTATAAAGTGTATGAATTAGCAAAGCAAAAAGGAATAAAGGTTTTACTCGATGGACAAGGTGCAGATGAAACATTAGCCGGCTATCATAAATACTATAAATGGTATTGGCAGGAGCTTTTCAGGAAAAGGAAACTTATATCAAGTAATGAACTGAATGCAGCAAAAGAATTAGGCATCACTGAAAAATTTGGATGGAAGAACCGGTTCGCCGCCTTATTTCCCGAATTTGCTACCATCTTTTTAGAAAAACACTTTTTATTGAATGCATTAAGGCACGAAGACCTCACAAAAGATTTTACTCAATTACAAAGTAAAGAAGCTTACTATATCACGCCGGAGATCTTCAGTCTTAATGGAGTCTTATATTTCAATACTTGCATGCACGGATTAGAAGAATTACTTCGTTATGCTGACAGAAACTCAATGGCGCATGGACGGGAAGTTCGTTTGCCATTCCTGGATCATGAGTTAGTTGAATTTATTTTTTCATTGCCGGCAAACTTTAAGATCAGGAGTGGCTGGACAAAATGGTTGTTGCGGGAAACAATGAAAGACAAGCTGCCAAATGAGATCGTTTGGCGAAAAGATAAAACTGGTTTTGAGCCGCCACAGCAACAATGGATACAAAATGAAAAGATAACGGAATTGATCAGGGACGCTAAAAAGATACTTGTTGATGAAAAGATCCTTAAACCAGAAGTAATTGATAAAAAGATCGAAGCGAAACCTGCACATGAAGCGGACGATTATGACTGGCGTTATCTCTCCTCTTCCTTCTTATTTAAATAAACAAGCCATTTCACGAGGGGTGAAACGGCTTGTTATATTCATCTTATAATCTACGCTTTCCTATATTTTTGTTCCAATTCAAAACTTCCCCAATTATCTGCTTTGATGATATACCAGTTTTTCTCATCCTGCATTGTTATGTGGTAGGATACCTGTTCTTCTGTAGATAATTCTGTAACACCATAAACAGATTTACCAGCAAATCTCTTTTGTAGTTTTGTCAAAATATTGATCGGGAGGTTTTCTTGTGAATAATAACGGGTTGTTCTAAGCAAATTTCCATCTTTATCATAAATTGCTCTTGTTATAATTTCAGATTGTTTAAAACTTGCTTCATATAAATTTTTCACTTCATGCCATACAATATCGGTGGCCTTCATAAATGTTTCGCTAAATGCTTTTAATACTTTTTCATTCACTTCCGGAGGGCTGGATGCCGTTGCGCTAAGTGCGGCAAACAGGCAGGTTAAGATTATTAACTTTTTCATGGTTTATACTTTTTTTGATTAAGAAATTCTGACTAAGTACAAGTTATAGTAGTTACCTACATGAGAAAAGCAGTATGTCTGTCATCGGTAGTGCCAGGTTATTTTGTAAGAGGCTATAAAAAATTGCCAATACTTCTAAAGCATTAAAAACTTATGCTCAAAAATATTTTTAATAGCCTGAAGCATGATTTAGCCTGATCCAATTTCTCCGTTAAGTCTTTGTTAAGTGAAATTTAATCGGTGATGAATGGTAAACAACGATTTGCCTGATATTCCACATCTTTGCAGACATTCAAAATTTAAACATGAAAGAAGCAACAAAATATATTCATGCCGGCGCTGAACCCGATCCATCTACAGGTGCGATAATGACCCCTATCTATCAAACAAGTACTTATGTACAGGAGGCACCCGGCAAAAACAAAGGTTATGAATATGCCCGCAGCCAAAATCCAACACGTACAGCACTGGAAAAAGCATTTGCAGTAATTGAAAATGCAAAATATGCATTGGCCTTTAGCAGTGGCGTAGCCGCAACTGATGCAGTAATAAAATTATTAGAACCCGGGGATGAAGTGGTTTGTGGTAATGATATGTATGGTGGTACATATCGTTTGTTCACAAAAGTGTTTGAAAAATTCGGTATTAAGTTTATCTATGTTGATACCACCAATGTTTCTACTATTTCTAAAGCAATAACAAGTAAGACAAAACTTATTTGGTTAGAAACGCCGACCAATCCATTAATGAACATCACTGATATTGCTGCTGTTGCTGCCCTCACAAAACCTAAAAAAATATTGCTGGCCGTTGATAACACTTTTGCCTCACCTTTTTTACAAAACCCTATTGATCTCGGTGCAGATATTGTAATGCATTCTGTAACCAAATATCTTGGCGGACATAGTGATGTAATACAAGGTTCGCTGATGATGGATAGTCTTGAACTAAGAGATAAATTATATTTTATTCAAAAAAGTTGCGGCGCCGTACCCGGACCAATGGATTGCTTTCTTGTGTTGCGTGGAATAAAAACACTGCATGTAAGAATGAAAGCTCATTGCGAGAATGGGGCAAAAATTGCGCATTGGTTAAAAAAACATAAAAAGATCGGAAAAGTGTATTGGCCGGGTTTCGAAGATCATCCCGGGCATGCGGTTGCAAAAAAACAAATGCGTGATTTTGGTGGTATGCTAAGTTTTGTTTTAAAGAACGATAGCATTGAAGAAGCAATGAGAGTACTTTCTTCTACTAAACTTTTCTCATTGGCAGAAAGCTTAGGCGGTGTAGAAAGCCTTATCAATCACCCCGCTTCGATGACTCATGCTTCAATACCAAAAGAAGAAAGAATAAAAAACGGGTTAAGTGATTCATTGATTCGTTTAAGTGTCGGTATTGAAGATGCTGATGATCTTATTGCAGACCTGGAACAGGCAATTGGGTAAAACATTTTTTTGGCAAGAGTGGGGAAAACATTACATGATGATCCTGAATCCCCCTTAGTTTATTAGTTTTTTATTGTTCAACAACGCAGTTTTAATTTGGTATGGTCATTGCAAAACCTATAGTATAAAACTTTAAAACTATGGGTGGTTCACTTTTGTACGTCGTCGCTGTGATTCTTATCATAGGCTGGTTACTTGGCTTTTTCGTATTTAACGCTGGTTCTATCATTCATGTCCTGTTGGTGATAGCCGTGATTGCAATAATATTACGTCTTATCCGTGGCCAGAATCCTGTTTGAAAATTATAGCACCGGCATTATACTTATTTTTTAAGTCTTATTTCAAAGGTTTGACTGATTAAATTTGCATGATGCCGGTGTACCTAAAAGAATTTCTGGAAAAGAAGGTAAGAGAATATAACCGTCCCGCATTTATTAAAAATGATCCAATAGCTATCCCTCACCTCTTTACTAAAAAACAAGATATAGAGATCGCAGGCTTCTTTGCGGCTGTATTTGCGTGGGGAAACAGAGCAACGATCATCAATAAAAGCAAAGAATTAATCCAGCGAATGGATAATTCTCCTTATGAATTCACAAAAGATCATTCCCCAAAAGATCTGAAAAAGCTAAAAGCTTTTAAACACCGCACTTTTCACGAAGATGATCTTTATTATTTTATTGAATTTCTTCATCAGCATTACTTAAAACATGATTCTTTGGAGTTTGCATTTTTCCCCATCCCTGATCTTGATACTGAACATGGTTTGACTCACTTTAAAAAATATTTTTTTTCGTTAGAACATTTAAAGAGAACGGAAAAACATATTTCTTCACCTTTGCAAAAATCAACTTGTAAAAGGCTAAATATGTTTTTAAGATGGATGGTAAGAAATGATAACAAGGGAGTAGATTTTGGCTTTTGGAAAAAAATTTCCCCTTCACAGCTCATTTGCCCGATTGATGTACATGTAGCAAGAGTTTCAAAAAAATTAGGCTTACTAAAAAGGAAACAGGTAGATTGGCTGGCAGCAATCGAGCTTACTGATGCACTAAAGAAATTAGACAAGCATGATCCGGTGAAATATGATTTTGCTTTATTTAATCTTGGCGTGATAGAAAAATTTTAAAATCTCAAGATGGAACAGATCAACACAGATTTGATCCCGATACTCCGGCAATCACTGGAAATTGATTTGCCTGAAAACATTTCTTTTGACTTATTAAAAGAACAGCTTTCGTCTCATATAAATTTTCTTATTCAATCTGATTTTCAGAAGTTGGTATCGATTTTATACCGGGTGGATATAAATGAATCCAAGCTGAAAAATTTATTAAAAGAAAACCAGGGTTTTGATGCAGCCAATATTATCACTGATTTGATCATAGAAAGAGAGTTGCAGAAAATAAGATCACGGCAGGAATACCGGAACGAAGAAAATATTAGGGATGATGAGAAGTGGTGAATAGCGAAGAAAGTACAAGAGTGCCCTTCGCTTTGCTGTGGGTAGACTGTGCAACAAAAGTTAAATAGTAGTAATGTTGTCGGGGAAATAATTATTTCTTCTCAAACATCAGCTCCTTCACTTTCTCTTTATCTTCTTTTTCATTTTTAAGATCGAACATAGTACCGAAAACATGATCCCAAATGGTGGTGCTTACTCCATAACCATTGTGTTCGTTCTTGTAATGATGAAGATGATGATTTCTCCAAAGAGGTTTCATCCATTTGAAAGGCGGATTCCATGCATGTATAGCATAGTGCATGGTGCCATACATAAGGTAACCTAACAGGAAACCGGGAAAGAACATAAATGTATATTGCCGGAGCAATAAATACATCAGTACGAAAATTGCAGATGCAAGAATAAGACTTGGTACCGGCGGCATGAACAAACGTTGCTTATCTCTTGGATAATGGTGATGATTGCCATGCAGGGTATATACAAATTTTTTTGCCCTGCCGCTGTTTGCCACCATGTGAAACAAAAAACGGTGAGCAATGTATTCGAAGAGTGACCAGAAAAGCATACCTCCTAAAAACGTAAGGATGATGCGTGTTGTTGAAAAACTCAGGCTATTACCGCTGAAATACAACATATAGATCATTACCGGTGTATACATACCCCAAATCACCAATGGATGTGTTTTGGTAAGCATTTCCAAGTAAGGGTTTTTGAATAACTGAGCCCGCCCTTTATTGTGAATTTTCTCGAACTGCATACTTTAAATCTTAAAGCCGCAAAGATAATGAAACGTGGATGGTCAATGGTGAATGATGAATAGGATTTTGTTAATGATTTTCGTCAGTTTTTAGCAATTGGTCAACTGTCTGAAACTGATAGCCTTTTTGCTTCAAATATTTGATCAGTTCAGGTAACCGGGCATAAAATTTATCCGTTCTGCCAGGTCCGGCGCCGATATGCATAAGTAAAATAAATCCATTTAGCCCTGCTGGTTTAGATCTTTCATAATCGATTATAGAATTATAGATCGTTTCACTGCTACGGTAGTTTTTATCTTTTGATGTAGTATAGTCTGCATGACTGAGTGTACCGGGTGTATAATCGATCAATTGAAGGCCTAAGTGTTTTGTCCAGGCTGTGATCGAGTCATTATACCATTCATATGGAGGTAAAAAATATTTTATCTTAATTGTATTAACCCCTTTTGAATGCATGATATCAAGATTGGAAAGAAGATCATTAGTAAACTTTTCTCTGTTTACAAATAAGCTGTCTCTTTTGTTCCAATCGCAATAAAGTAAATGCTCATAAGAATGTGGTCCCATGTAATTCCCGCTCTTAATTAACTTACTAATAAGTATTTTAAAAGAAGAGTTTTCATAAAACCTACCTGTAAAAAAGAAAGATGCTTTTATTTTTTGTTGCCCTAAGGCCTGATTTATGAATTCTCCGCCTTCAGCAAATTGATGTCCTGTAAATACCAACGCTATATTTTTCTTTGTTGAATCGCCACGGATAATTCCTCCATGACTAAAGGTAAAGCCTCCATTTCCGGAGGCAGTTACTTTTTTGTTTTAGCCTGCGCCTCCTTTGCTGCCAATAAATAAATTAAAGAAGCTGTTCCATCCATAGTTGGTTCATTGGTACTGTAATCACCATAGTCATCATGATAAACAGCAAGACCGCTTTGAAATTCTTCATATTCATCAGGCTGATAAAGTGTAATGCCAATGAGATTTTCATAAATGCTTGTGTAAACAGGACCGTCAACCAATCCTCCATCGATAGGATAATTTTTTAAGTGTGTAAATGCAGAATGCGGATCAACAGGTGTATCACCCCACGATGGCAAACCATAGACCATGCTTGTGCCCCATGGATTGCAGCCAAACAACCAATCGAAGTTGGCCTGCTCTAATTCATCAAAGGTTTTATCACCGGTTAATTGTTTGTACCAGTAGCATTGAATAGCAAATGAAGTAGTAAGATTATTGCTGCACCATATAAAAGGTATGCCGCGGTAGAATGCATTTTGTTTTGCCTTGTTCCAAACACGATTTATTCCTTCTTTATAAAAACCAATTAGAGTATCTCTTCTTTTATCTTTCAATTGCTTTGCTAATTCGTAGTGTCCAATATTTATAAAAGGGTACCACTGATAATGTTTAGCAGTATCTGCACCTAACCAAGGCGTTACTCGCTCTTGTTTTGCATAATCAAACGCACGGTTTCTGTACATTTTATCGTTTGTATTAGCCGATAACATAGCAAGTGCAAGCTCCATATCATCAGCCCAATTATCCTCTTCATAATAGTAAGGAGCCCTGCATGGAGCAGTTTGAGAAACACCTTTATCTTTTTTTCCTATTTCATATGCTTCAACAGCCTTACTACGCAAAGTATTAAACTGTTCATTTTTATTTGAAAAGAAAAGTGAACTTAATGAATATGCACTTGAAAATTTTGCTGTCGTTGATGCAGAACCTGTTGACTTGTTCTTATATTTTCCGATTCCTTGCGGCCTGCCAGTAACACGATATACTGGTCGTTCGAGTCCTTTTCCATAAAAACTATCTTCTTTTGGAATTCTCATCCCCATGTGATCCCTGTCATCGCCGAGTTGATTAAAGAATACCCCTGATGAAGGATTCATTTTTAATAACCAATCCAATCCCCATTTTGCTTCATCGAGCACATCGGCGATTCCATTTTTTCCATCAAGACCATTTGCTAGTTTTTCATCGGTGAAAACGTTTGGAAAATCACGATATGCAGCCAATAGATGAAAAGTTGCATTTGCTGATGTTGTGCTGTATTGCAAATAATCACTAGCGTCATGCCAACCGCCCGTAACATCTATATGTGTACTGTCCTTTATTCCTGCTCCATACAATACGTAACCATCATGTGTGTGGCAACTATCTTTTAAAAATGGATTAAAACCACTGCGTTGCTGTCGCATATAACGCAAACAAAAGTCTGCGGCACCTTTGTAAACATCGTCACCAATTTCAAACTCAGGTGATTTTGCCCCCCCTGCTTGTAAATAATATCTACCCGGTTTTTTAAACGCTGAAAAATTCAACCGGTAAGTATGTTGGAATGGACCATACCTGCCGAATGCTTTTTCTTTTTCGCCATTATAAACAATTTCATTTGAAGTAGCCTCTTTTAATACCCAGCCTCTAAAACTATCTTCTCCTTTAATGCACCATACAGCTACTTTTACTCCTCCCTGTTGATAACCGAGTTGATTGATGCGGATCCATGAAATTGTTTCTTCCTGCTTTGTGGTAAAGGCAAATAAAATGATGGCTGCAATGCTGAGTTTTACTCTCATGGGATCAAGTTACGAATTGTGAATGATGAATAGAATTACAAAAAGTACAAGAGTGCCCTTCGCTTCGCTCTGGGTAAACTGTGCAACAGAAGCTTAATAGAATTCCTTCTGGTTGGTTCATAATAAAATTTATCTTGCGCCACTAAATACTTATTCGATGAAATTAGTTTCTTATTTACAGGATGGACATGACAGGTTGGGTGTATTGATCGGTGACCTCGTTTATGATATGGAAGTGCTGCATCCTGACCTTCCAAATAGCATGGGCTTGTTCCTGAATTATTGGGAGGAATCGTATGCAGTGGCGCAGGCAGGAGAAATGATGTTGCGTGAAGGAGAGAGGTTCAGCAACAAAGGAATGCCATTAAGTGAATTGCAGTTATTGGCGCCGGTCCCTTTTCCAAGTTCTTGTCGCGATGGTTATGCGTTTCGTCAGCATGTGGCGGCGGCAAGAAAAAATCGTAAAGTAGAAATGATACCGGAGTTTGATCAATACCCTGTTTTTTATTTTACCAATCATCATAGCATACAGGGACCGGGTGATGTTCGTTGCATGCCAGATCATTTTGAAAAATTGGATTTTGAACTGGAAGCGGCGATCGTTGTTTGCAAACAGGGTAGAAATATAAAAGCAGAAGATGCGGATGAATATATCGGAGGCCTGATGATCATGAATGATCTGAGTGCAAGGAGATTACAAATGGAAGAAATGTTATTGAATCTTGGACCAGCAAAGGGAAAAGATTTTTCAACCGCCATCGGACCCTGGTTAGTGACATTGGAAGAGTTGGAAGCGTTTGTTGTGCCTTGTAAAGAACATCATGTTGGTAAAAGCTGGAATCTTTCAATGAAGTGTTGGATAAATGGCGTGCAGGTAAGTGGAGGAAATTTGAGTGATATGGATTGGACCTTTGCCGAGATCATTGAAAGAGCATCTTATGGCGTTGATCTTTTTCCCGGTGATGTGATTGGAAGCGGAACAGTTGGTACCGGTTGTTTTTTGGAATTGAACGGAACAGGGAAATTAAATGACCCGAATTATGCTGAACAATGGTTGCAACCAAACGATGTGGTTGATATGGAAATTGACGGACTTGGTAAACTAAGCAACTCAATAGTTGCAGAAGAAACTGATTGGAGCATTTTGAAAAGTAAAAAATAAAAAAGCGGAAACCGAAGTTGTTTCATTTCCGGTTTCCGACTTTGGACTTTCGATCTTCTCTTATATCACCACTTTGTTTTTCTTTTTCACTGTTGCATTTCCCCGGTTACTCACTTTACCAAGAAAAGAATCTGAATATTTTAATTCTTTTTCTGCATTGACCGTTGCAGAGCCAACGCCATTATTTTCAATATCCATTTTTTGTACAACAAAATTTCCTGCATTGATGCTACCAACACTATTATTCTTTACTACAGCATTTTCTGCGCTGCCTTCAAGTTTTACTGACCCTACACTTTGATTTTCCATGTTAAGTGTTTGTAATGTCATATTGAGACTTACGGAGCCAACACTTTGATTTTTTAATTTCAGATCTGCAAACTTTAGCTTTTCATCTGATGAGGTACCGCCAACCATACCCAGGTTCATACTTTTTAAAGTTTTGAACGTGACATAAACTTTCAATTGCTTTTTGCTGTTGAAGTTTGAATTCTTTTTCATCTTGATCTTAAGTGTTGATCCCTCATTTTCAACAATGAACAGGTCCATCAGGTTATCATCAGCTTCTATCCTTAGTGTTTCTTTATCACCTTGTGATAATTGAAGATTAAAAACGCCACTGGCATCCAGTTCATCAAAAGACTTTACAGAAATATCTTTGGTGATCACATTGCCGCTGCCTTCAATTCTGTCTTTGTCGTCGTACTTACCATTCTTTTGGGCCTGCATTGAAAAGCTAAATGCCGTTATTGCCAGCATTAAAAAAAGATTTTTTCTCATGACTAATTAGTTTTATTGTTTTTCAATTGTTTAAACGAAGTCTTTCGTATAACGAAGGTGAGATAATTTAAGTTACATAGCGCAAAAAGAATTTATAAATGGCAAACAGGCGGGTTAAAAGGAATCTGCCCGCTTCAAGGTTTTGGATTCCATCTTTACGGATATTTGTTTTCTAATTTGATCTATGATCCTTGACCTAAAAGACTTAAAAACAACTGAAAAACAATATTATCTGCAACATGTTGTGGCGCCAAGGCCAGTTTGTTTTGCTTCCACAATTGATAAGGCGGGCAATATAAATCTTAGCCCGTTTAGCTTCTTTAATTTGTTTTCCTCCAATCCCCCCATCGTTATTTTTTCTCCATCACGAAGAGTAAGAGATAACACTACCAAGCATACACTTGAAAATGTAATTGAGGTGCCGGAAGTTGTAATAAACATCGTTACCTATGAAATGGTTCACCAGGTTTCATTGGCAAGTTGTGAGTATCCAAAAGAAATGAATGAATTTGAAAAAGCAGGGTTCACTTCTGAACCAGCTACACTGGTTAAACCACCAATGGTAAAAGAAAGCAAAGTAAAGATGGAATGCAAAGTGCTCGAAATAAAACCGCTAGGCACAGAAGGTGGTGCAGGCAATCTTGTAATATGTGAAGTAATAAGAATGCATATTGATGATAGCTTATTGGACGAGAATAAAAAGATAGATCAACGAAAGATCCATCATATAGCAAGACTTGGCGGTGATTGGTATTGCAGAGTGGATGAAACAAATTTATTTATGGTTCCTAAACCAAATACTGAATTAGGAATTGGTGTTGATGCTTTACCTGAAAGTATCCGCAGCAGTAATATACTTTCAGGAAATGATCTTGGGCATTTGGCCAACGTAAGAGAAATGCCCATCATTGAGCCATCGTTTGATGATACACATCTTAAAAATATTATTCAATACTACAGCTTGAATCCTGATGACATGGAAAAAGAATTGCATGCTTATGCAAAAAAATTGCTGGCGGAAGGAAAAGTGAAAGAGGCGTGGCAAGTATTGCTGGCGGGTGCTTAAAATCTTTTTTCAAACCAAGTCTTTCCATCAAACTATCTTTTTTCAATTTTGATACGGCTAGTTTTCGCCGTTCTCCAAAACAATCTATCCTTTGAATGTTATGGTGAAATGGTCTTTGCAGCCACTTGTTGCAAAAACTGCAAATTCATAAATCACTAATGCAAAATTCAATTATAAACAGGCTTACCAGGAGAGTAGGTTTGAGTTGTCAATAAAATTTAAACAAACTAAAACCTAAGATTATGAACCGCACAAACAAAAAACTAGTCAATCGGATTTTCCTCTGCATTATGTCCTTGGCCTTTATTACTACGGCTACTGGCCAAACAAAAACAATTAATAAATTTTACCTGCAAGCAAGTGCAGGCGGAGGTACTCATGACGCTGGTTCCTACGACCTCGGCATCCAAACCATTTTTAAAAATAAATGGAGTGCTACATTATCGTACCATGAATTTGATATGGAGCCTAAAAATTTGCCCTCAGACTACGAGCCTGAAACCGGGTATATATTCTTTATCCCCTTCACTTATACAGTCCAGACAAATATGAAAATTGTCAGTCTTACTGCAGGCAGGTACTTTAAAATGGGTAGAAACACATGGGCAACAACAGAAGCTGGTCTATCCTATGTTAGTGGCGAAAAAGTTAGTTTTCAGCATTCCGAGGTTACTAGTAGCTTTTTGATTATTGCCGCTTCCAACTCATCGAATTATACTTCAACAAAAGAAAAGAAATCCACCGTTGGTTTTATGATGCAGACAGATGTCAACTGGGCCTTTTCTTCTTTCATGGGGCTGGGTGCAGGAGTTTTCGCTAATGTCAATTCAATCCAATCACCAATCGGTTTCCATATAAAACTATTAGTGGGTAACATGGGAAGAGAGAAAAAGAACAGGAAATAAACCGGAACATTCTCATAGTAAAAAAGTTTAATCATATCGGATCTATAAAACAAAAAATACAATTATGAAAAAGATCATTCTCGTTACTGTCTTCGCAACATTCTTTGTAACAGCCTGCACTAAAGATAAACCAGTACAACCACTTGCACCATCACTTATCGGCAAATGGGGAGTCGTTAATATCCTTGATAAAGAGGTAGATAATGGTGCAGTTGTCTATAATGATAATTATACGGGACAAGCTTCCGATTATATGGAATTCAAAAGTGATAACACGTTAAGTTTCTTTATAGATGGGTTCGGTCTTATTATAAATTACAAGCTATTGCCAAATAATAAAGTAGAAATTTCAGGAGATACACTAACTATCCAAAGTCTGGCTGCGAACAGTGCAATCCTTTACCAGAAATATGACAATGGACCTAATAGTTTTGACGAAACAACCTACACTCTAAAAAGATAAGCAAATAGTTGTTTCAAATTGCCTTAAAATAAAAAGAACACCGGGAAATGAACCGGTGTTCTTTTTAAAGATCAAATATGCTAATATTTTATTTAGTCGTTCCTCCAAATACTTTCTTCAACAGATCAGAAGTTCTTGCTGCAGGGTTACTGCGGATATTTGCCTCTTCCACTGCGATCCTCTCAAACAAAGCAAATAATGTTCTATCTGCAACATAGTCTGCCATATCAGGATTCATTTTTTTTACAAAAGGCACCTTATTATAGCGAGTCACTGCGTCCCCATAATATTTTGTAGCATTTGTTTTTTCAAGTGATTTATTTATTACCGGCATAAATGCCTCTTTCAATTTTACTGAAGTCTTTGAACGGAAAAACTCGGTAATTGAATTCTTACCACCTGTGACCAGTTTCAACGCATCGGTTATTGTCATTTGTTTAATCGCATCAACAAAAATCGGCGTAGCATATCCTACTGCATCTTCAGCTCCGCGATTGATCGCTTCAATTGCATCATCACACATTTTGCCCATCCCCATATCACGCAAGGTTTTTTCCATTTTTTTAGCATCAGGAGGTAACAAAACCTTATAAAGCTCATTTTTAAAAAATGCATCAGGTTTATTGAGAAAAGAAACAGCAGAGCCAATCCCATTATTCAATGCTTCCTTCACACCTCTTCCTGCTTCTTCTTCAGTAAGACCGGAATTTGTGTTGAGTTTCTTTTTTACTTTGTCTAAAATTGATTGAGAGTTGACTGTGGCAGCCAGGCTAACTGAGAGTAATATAAGTAAGAATTGTTTCATAGTAACTCAAAAGTACTCAAAAAATCTGCCGGGAAAAGGGATAGTTACTTCTTTTGAAAATTATAACATTATACCTCCAAAGCCTCTTTGCGTTTTTGAATTCTTTCACGGATAATTCTGAAAAAGCGGGATCTTTCCTTTTCACTTACCTCGCTAATAAGGGTAGAACGCTTCATTTGGGTTTGCATGTGATTGTACATATTCTCAGTAAAAGCCACATCTCTTGTCAACATAAAGTTAAAAGTCGTGTGAGTCATGAACGCCATTTTTGTATTATCTGTAACTGCAAGAATCGAGTTATCTCCCAATAAAACTTCATTAAAATACATTTTATATTCTCCCAATCGCTTTCGTTCCGGATCGTCCAATTTAAATTTATACCCTAATGCTGCCTGCTTTTCCAGGTGATCCCATACTTTTTCCAATGCTTCATACACCCTTAAAATATCTTCATCCGATTCAAAAATATCGGCCTCCCGGTAAAACTCTATCTGCCGGAAAAAAATACTCATGCTTTCAATATTCCATATCTCCCGGCTGTCGAGCTGGTTGTACATTCCAAGTACCTGCTGCTCCAATGGAAATAATTCGTCGGGAAAATCTGAAAACTTAAATTTTCTTTTATCAAAGCCTGGAAAATGAAGATATGTTTTAAGCCAGAAGAACCATTTGAAAGCCGCAAACTCCCTTACATAAAAATGATGAAAGAGAGGCATGTCTTTACAGGAATAATACAGCTCTTTATTCTTAAAGCTATTGAAATAGGCCATTGTATGCAACATCCCGGTTAGGTATTGCTCAAAACCATAGTTTTTATCATTAACAATATTTCCCTGGAACAATATTCCACCTGCTGAAATACTCATTAACTGATCCAATGAAATTTTAAAATGATTTGCAAGTATATATGCTTCTTCAAAAGTAATCTGCTTTTCACTACGCATACGACGGTAGGCGCTGTCGCTGCTTATATTCAAAAGTTTTCCAACCTCATCAGCCACTGAAAGTTCAGCTGGAATTTTGTTTTTAACTATTTGAAAGAGTTGTTGCTGAATTTGATTGATGTCCATAGCTGCTGCATTTGTAATCATAAATTTTTTCTCCTTTCCTTTATTTTATTCATCAGTATACCAAAAAAAACATTACGTTGCTTTTCGCCAGTCTCACTTATCAGTGTTGATTTTTTCATCAGGTTTTGCAGATCATTGTAGCAGGCATCACAAAAAGCCTCGTCTCTTGTGCTCATATAATTTAACCCAATATAATTAAAGAACACCGACTTGATCCTATCCGTCACCACAAGAATAGTATTATCACCCAAAGCGACCCTGTTATAAAAAAATTTGAAATTCTTTTTTTTGATCTCTGGGTTTTCGTCGGGCATAAATTTAGATCCGTATTCCGCCTGTGATTTCAGGTGATCGAATGTTCCACTCAGCGCTTCATACACCATCTTAATATCCTGGGATGAGTTAAAAAAACCGGAGTCCTTGGAAAATTCTATCTGTGCGATCACTGCATTGATGCTTTCTGTATTCCATATTTCTACAGAGGGTACCTTACAATAATTCATCACAACCTCTGTACTTAGCCTTTCAACTTCAGGAGGCAAGCAATCAAAGCTGAAGTTTCTTTCTACAAAATCCGGATGACGAATAATTGTTTTCATCCAGAAAAAATAACGAAATGCAACAAGCGGTTTGTAATAAAAAATATGAAATATGGGCATGTCTTTGTTCAGGTAAATGATCTCCTTGTGAATAAAGCTATTGGCGTGTTGCACCTGTTTTATTATATCGCCCAGGTATTTTTCGTAACTGTAGTTTTTCAGATCAACCCGAATATCATGAAAAAGTGTGGCGCCGCTTTTTACATTCAACAGGTGATCAAGTGATATTTTAAAATGCTGGCAAAGCACTCTTGCTTCATCAAGCACAAGAGGAGTTTCGCCACGAATACGGCGATAGGCGCTGTCGCTGCTTACATGTAATATGTTGGCTACTGAATCCACTAAGGAGGCATGGGGTGGCAAAAGTTCCTTAATTCTCTGGAACAGGAATTCCTGTGATTGGTAGTCGGGCATTCTTGATTTGTAATTGGTGGTTCGGGTACTGCTAAACGCTTTACCTCAGGTTTTAAGTTAGGGTATTTCCGTTTAAAAACATAGAGCAGCCAATATTTAGTTGCAAATCTTGATGCTGCTTAGATTTCCTACCCCTTTTGGGGTATAAAATTAATCCCATTGATAATCCTGATCAATCATTTGCAATTTCTGCAAATCAGGGAAACGTTAATGCAAAATTCAATTATAAATGGCCTGTTCGTGGTAGTAGCTTGGTATTATGAAAAAATAAAAGTTATGAAAACAACAAACATCCACCACGAGATCCTTTTTTTTACCGGTACAAGTTTAGCAAACAGGCAGCTTGCAGATACCAGGGAAAATAGAAATGGCAAAACGTATTCAGCAATTGAAGAATTAGAAAAAGCCTGCTGGAATGGTTTTATACATGAAATGTTCCCGGAAATCCTTAATAGTTTTTATCCTAAATGCCAATCCTTTTTGTGGCATGTCCTTACCGGGAAGAATTTTCTCTACATCAACATAGGCCCTAACCCCGTGACGGCTGAACACGAGACATCAATAGACCCCTACTTTTTCATGATGACTGTTTCTGAAAACTGAATTGTAATTGATCAGTAAGTAAAAAACTGTCTTAATAAATAAATCAAACAAAATTATATAAATTAAAAACCACCGATTATGAAACAAACAATTCTAACAACAATGTTGTTCTGCATGCTTGGACAGGTTATTTTTTCCCAGGCCCAAACCGTGGCGGTAAAAGGAAAAATAATCAACGAAAAAAATGAGCCACTTGCTGGCGCCACAGTAAGAGTAAAAGGAGATTTATCTACGGGAACTCTCGCTGATCAATATGGCCGATTCAAACTGACCGTTACATCCCTTCCTGTAACAATTGAGATCTCAGAAGTGGAATCTGAATCCAAAGAAGTCTCCGTTACAGGCACTGAAGAATTAAATGTGATTTTAACTGCAAAAGGAACAACGCTTGAGGCGATCATTGTTAATGCGCCTGATATCCGGTTGAAAGGATCTGCAATGAGCAAACCCTTTACTATTGAAACGATCTCTGCAAAAGATATGAAAGTCTCACCATTACGACCCTATGATAATCTTGGAATAAAGAAAGGGGTCTATGGTACTACTTCGAGTCTTTTATTTCCTACTTACAGCACTCGTGGATTTAATGGCAGTGGTAGCACAAGAGTAAACCAACGCATTGATGGAATGGATAACCAGGCACCAGGTTTGAATTTTCCTGTCGCAAATTTTGTTAGTAATGGAGATCTTGATATTGAGAGTATGGAATTATTGCCGGGTGCATCTTCCGCGTTATACGGTCCGGGAGGCATGAATGGAACAATTCTCATCAACAGTAAAAATCCATTTAATCCTAAATACCAGGGTTTAAGTGTATTGATCAAGCCGGGTGTTATGCACGTTGGTAATAAAAGTCCGAGAGAAAATTCTGCTATGTACAATGATTATTCATTTCGCTACGCAAAAAGTTTCAATAACAAATTTGCTTTTAAAATTGGCGCACAATTCATCAGTGCCGATGACTGGCTCGCAAATGATACATTAAACTATGAGCGCAGCGGTACCAGTGGAAAACTGATCTCCGGCACCAGGATGACTGATCCCAATTATGACGGAGTGAATGTGTATGGCGATGAAACCAGCTTTAACATGTTTGGAATAACGAAGTCTATTGAGGCCTCCTATATAAAAGGCATTAACGATGCTACGGGTGGTATGATCCCCAACATCGTGACAATGCTGAATGGAATCATTCCGAACGGGTCCGCCTATACAGACGCTGTCAATATAATTAATGGTGTCTTTGTGGGGCCATTAGCACCTCTTAACCCAACTGTAAAAGACGGTCTGCTTCCTTTTTACTGGGGTCTGAGAAATAACATCGTGCCTGATCAAAAAGTATCCCGTACTGGTTATCATGAAAAAGATATTATTGATCCCCAGACAAAAAATATAAAACTGAATGCGGCATTACATTATAAGCTTACCGACAAAATAGAAGCGCAACTAATGGGATATTGGGCGACAGGAAATACTGTTTACACAGATGACAATCGTTATGCATTGAAAGGGATCAAACTTGGCCAGTACAAACTTGAGCTGAAACATAAGAACTGGTTTTTGAGAACTTATACAACCCAGGAAGATGCAGGGGAAGCTTACAGTGCCACCGTAGCGACGCAATTTTTCAATGAAGCATGGAAAGCCAGTGGTAACGCATATCCACAGTATATCGGTGCCTTTCTAAATGCAAAAGGGCAAGGCCTGGCGGATGCCGACGCACATCTTATCGCCCGTGGCTATGCGGACATTGGCCGTCCGGATGCAGGATCTGAACAATTTAAACAAATCTTTGACCAGGTAAGAAAAATACCCATCCCTAAAGGAGGCTTGCTCAAAGAAAAATCACAACTCTGGATGACAGAAGGTCAATACAGCTTTGGTGATGCTACCAAAAATGTTGAAGTGATCGTTGGTGGCAATTATAAAAAATACATCCTGGATTCCGATGGTACCCTGTTTATTGATACAGCTAATGCTATTAACATCAACGAGGTTGGCGGATATGCGCAGTTGACAAAAAAGTTGTTTAATGAAGGTCTGACACTATCTGCCTCTGGCCGTTTCGATAAAAATGAAAATTTCAAAACACAGTTTACTCCAAGATTTACAGCATTGATAAAACTGGCAAAAGATAATAATCTTCGCATGTCTTATCAAACCGCTTATCGTTTCCCGGGTAACCTGGCACAATGGATACGTCTTGATGTTGGTGGTGACTTCTTATTACTTGGCGGACTTCCCTGGGTAAAAGATTATATGCATGTTGATAAAAATCCTGTTCACCAGGTTAAGAATGATGGAACAATTGAAGGCACACCGTACGTGTTTAAAGAATTCAAACCAGAAACTATGAGTTCTTTTGAAATAGGTTACAAAGGACTTATCAAAGAGAGATTGTTGATTGATGCCTATGCTTATTTTGGAAAATATGAAGACTTTCTTGGTAGAATAGGGTTATACCAACCAAATACAGGTGAAGCATATTCTATTACTGTGAATAGCTCTAACAACGTTAAAACTCATGGTTACGGTCTTGGCGTAGATTATCTGCTTGGAAATAAAAAGAGCTCTTCCATTTTCTTCAATGTGTATTCTGATGTGATCACAGATGTTCCTTCAGGATTCAAATCTTACTTCAATACGCCGAAGTACAGAATGAACGCTGGTTTTGCCAATACAGGATTTGGAAAAGGCGACAGGATAAGTTTCAGTGCATTGCTTCGTTGGCAGGATGCTTTTCAATGGGAGGGAGAACTGGCTAACGGCCCTCTGAATGCCTTTACGACTGCAGATGCCCAAGTGAGCTACAAGTTTCCAAAAATAAAATCAACTGTACGGCTTGGTGGAACCAATATTCTAAATCACTATTATAAAAATGCATATGGCAATCCACAGATTGGTGCAATGTACTATGTGAGTTTTGCTTACAATTTGTAAGAGATTTAAAATTCAGCTCATTTAAATACAACAATAACTATCCCGCAAACTCAGCAATACCGGGAGCGGGATAGTTATATCCAAAAAAAATAAAACTCAGTTTATGAAAGCACATACTCTATCCCTATTGGTTGGCTTGTTTAGCCTGAAGACCATCGCAAATGCACAAGAAAAAAGATTCGAGTACACTATTAAAAGAAACGGAGCTGTAGTTGGTAACATCCATTTTACTCATGGTATTGCAGGTAACAGAACAGTTCTCACCATGGAATCTGAAGTAAATAGTCGTTTCATTTTCAATTTCAAAGCAAAAACAAAAGAAGAGACAATATATGATAAAGGGATCATGACATGGTCATCGATCTTTCGCAAACTAAATGGCAATGTAAAAGTTGATAAAAAAACCAAAGCCAATGGTAACACCTATACAGTATATAAAGGAAATAAAACAGAAACCCTGAATAATTATCCTATCCGTTACAACATGTTGAGTGTATATATAAGCGAGCCGGTAAATATTACAAAAGTTTATTCTGATAATTTTCAACAGCAGATCGACATTCAAAAGATCGCTGATCATCATTACAAAATAAAATTCCCGGATGGTAATTACAATGAATACTTCTATGCAAACGGTGTATGCTCTAAAATAGAGATCCACCATCGTTTGTACAACGCATCTATTGAATTGACACCTTAATTATCATCCGCCATTAGCAGTCACCAATAAAAAAAAGATCATGAACATATTAATTACAGGCGCCACCGGGTATATAGGTTATAAGCTGGCAATGGAAGCAGCCAGAAGAAACTATACAGTGCATATTCTTGTAAGAGATCTTCAATCGCAGCTATTGCCTGTGCATCCCAATATCAAAAAATTCAAAGGTGATATTACTGATAAGACATCGGTGATGGCGGCAATGATGAATTGTGATAAAGTAATGCATGCCGCCGCAATTGCAAAACTGTCAACAAAGGACAATAGCATTTTTTATTCTGTTAATGTAGAAGGAACCCGCAACATGCTGGATGCTGCGCTGGCTTTAGGTGTAAAAAAATTTGTGTTCACAAGCTCGGGTGCAGTTATTGGCCCTTCGGGCAAATATCCCATGAGTGAAAATGACCCACGCATTGTTGCCTTTGAAAATGATTATGAAATTTCAAAGCATTGGGCTGAAGAATTAGTGAAAGAATACTGCCGCAGAGGATTGTTTGCAATTATAGTAGCGGCATCAAGAGTATATGGACCGGGACATGACTGCAATGGCAATACAATGAGTGTGCTGTTGAAAAATATTCTTTCTATGCGACTTGCATTTGTTCCATCCTGTGATAATGTAGTTGCCAATTATGCTTTTGTAGATGATGTAGTCAATGGTCATTTCCTGGCAATGGAAAAAGGATTGGGTGGCGAAAAATATATCCTTGGTGGTGAAAATCTTTCTTACAGAACTTTTTTCCTAACTATTAAACAAAACATGGGCAAAAAGATCAGGTTGGTCCGTGTACCAAAATTGTTGCTCAAGATCTGGAGCTTCTTCTATATGTCAATCTGCTCATTGTTAAGAAGAGAAACACATGTGTCTCCAAAAGTAGTTGACCGTCTTGCTCAAAACCGTGCACTGAGTTGTGATAAAGCAATAAGACAGCTAAGTTATTCCATTACCCCTTTTTCAGAAGGGATACAAAAAACCATTTTCCACCTAAAAAATAAAAATTATGCGTAACAAATATTTTGCTTTGATTACCGGCGCCAGCGAAGGGTTTGGAAAAGCATTAGCATTAGAATGTGCAGCACGCCATATGAATCTTGTACTTGTTGCGTTGCCAGGTTCCGGTCTTAGTGGCTTGTGTTGCTATATAGAAAGAAATTTCAATGTAACAACTTATTGCCTTGAACATGATCTTTCAAAAAAAGAAGAGTGTTATGATCTTTTTAATGAAATAAAACGATTACAGATCCCTGTTAACTCACTTATCAATAATGCCGGTATCGGCGGCACTCATTATTTTGATGAAAGAGACGCGGAGTTTTATCATAAACTGATCGAGTTGAATGTCGTATCACCTACGCTGCTCACACATTTGTTTCTTCAAAACCTTTCAGAACATTTGCCTGCATATATATTAAATGTAAGTAGCCTTGCCAGTTTCTTTTACCTCCCTAAAAAACAAGTCTATGGTGGAACAAAATCTTACCTGGTTGCCTTTTCAAGAAGCCTAAGGCGTGAATTAAAAGGAAGAGGGATAAGTGTTAGTGTCATTTGTCCTGGTGGCATGAACACAAATCCGCAAATGGTTTTTCAAAATCTTAATACACATGGACTTGGTCGTTGGTCAATTATGAATCCTGATGCGGTAGCAAAAATTGCAATAAATGGAATGCTCAAAAAGAAGGAAGTGATCATTCCCGGATTTTGGAACAAAATGTTCATGTTGTTTGATAAACTTCTTCCAAAATGTTATAAAGAAATGCTTACTGACGGTAGCATGAAAAAAAGCAAGACGATCAATAATCCTGTAATATTTTCTATCAATCCATTAAAGACAGCTGTTTGAAAGTAAGGTAGTCTATTAAAAATTGAGAGATATCAATTAAAGGAATAAATACAATGCTAAACATAAACACGATAGGAACACTGGTACTGGTAATAGTAACAATAATCGAATTACTGATAAGTTTATTACACAGGGAAGGAAACCGGTTAAAAGACATGATAGCTAATTTATGCCTGGGCTCATTAGTGATACTGACTGGCTTTTTTATGAAGGCATTGGCACTGACGGTGTACACAATGGTTTATTCAGTAGCCATTATTAAACCAGTCCCTTCACTTTTTTTATGGGTAGTAGCATTTTTCTTATGCGATCTTGTTCTTTATGTATATCACTTGTTGGGTCATAAAACCCGGTTGTTATGGGCAGCACATGTTGCTCATCATTCATCATTACATTATAATTTATCTGTGGGATTTCGGATAAATTTCATTCACCTGTTCTATCGTTTTCTTTTTTGGGCACCACTGTGTTTGATAGGCATTACTCCACAAATGATCCTTTTACTTGAATCATTAACTGCTATCTGGAATTTTTTGATACATACTGAAAAAATAAAGAAGCTTGGTTTCCTTGACATGATATTTAATACGCCATCTAATCACCGTGTACATCATGCAAGCAATCCTCAATACATTGATAAAAATCTTGGCGGAATTCTGATAATATATGACCGCATATTTGGCACATATGCCAAAGAAACCATTCCGCCGGTTTATGGCATCACACATAATATCTATTCACACAATCCCAAAGATGTTTTATTCCATGAATATAAAAACGTAGCCAGGGAAATTGCAATGATCAAGGGATTGAAAAATAAGATCAGCTTCCTCTTTTCCAAACCGGGTTCCCCAATAACAGATTTCAGAAAAGTTGACTCAAAAAAATTAAAAGAGCAAGCCACAATATTTTATTCACCACTAAATAAAGCTATATGATATTTTACCTGTTAGGCCTACTTAGCTATTATAAACTGGCCAATAAGTCAGCGCCGGCAAGTATATGCCTCCTGTTTTTTGCTGTGATAACAGTACCGCCGGCAACAACTCTTTTCTTTTTCATAAATAACCATTGGACATTCCAGATACTTGCCTTTGCAGGGGGGTTGTTCTGCTGGACATTTATTGAATATTTCATTCACAGATTCATGATGCATGGAAAAGAAAAAAAAGAATATCATAAGAGTCTTCATTTTCATCATCATGTTAAGGGTACCATTTTCACTACCGATGTAAAAAGGATAATTTATTCTTTAGGGGCACTAACTCTTACTTGCTTCAGTGTTTTCCTTAGCAGTTATTTATTCCTTTTTGCTGGCATCGCGACAGGTCTTTCCTTGTATAGTTATATGCATGTATGGCTTCATAAGCCATGGGCAGCTAAATGGATCGGCGGGCTTCAGAAATTTCATATGCAGCATCATTTTGGTCAAATAGAAAAATGTTTTGGCGTAACTAATACATGGTGGGATAGGATTTTCAATACAACAGGTAAAGCAGATAAGATCGCCAGCTCAAAATCTATTGAGCTTTATTTCGGAGAAAAAAACAATCATAATTTAATCACTCACAAACAAGCAGTATGAAATTCAAATCAAAAAATGATTCTGATTTCTTTTCAGAACTCATTACAAAAGTAGATGTCTATATGGAAAAGAAAGGCGGTAACCGCTTTGCTGATAAAAGTATTTATATGAAAGGAAGTATTCTTATCGGGCTCTATTTGAGTAGTTATATTCTTCTACTCAGTCAAAGCCTGAATACAGGTCTGTCAGTTTTATTAGTAATGATCATGGGTCTCTCGGGTGTAATGATAGTTTTTAATATTGTTCATGATGCATCACATAATGTTCTTTTTAAAACCAGATCATTAAACAAAGCTGCAGCCTATTTTGGTGACCTGATGGGAATGAATTCTTATATCTGGAATATCCGGCATAATATCCAACATCACACATTTACCAATGTGGCTGGCGGTGATGTTTTATTGGACAGTATTCCATTTATCCGCGTCTGCGCTCAACAGAAAAAGCTACCGATGCATAAATACCAGGTATGTTATGTTCCATTTTTATATATGTTCTATTCTATTTTCTGGGTTTTCTTTATTGACATTAACATGTTCAGGCAAAAGCAAATGGGAAATTATAAAAACATGAGCCATTCCTGGCAGGAGTGGACTAAGCTTATTCTATTCAAATCATTTTATCTTTTTTACATGATCATTTTCCCTGCATGGATAATCAATATTTCATTATCAACTGTGCTTGCAGGTTTTCTTATCTATCATATGGTAGCTGGTATATTATTATCAACAGTTGTTGTACTGGGTCATTGTGTAGAAGGTGCCGAATATACCGCTCCTGATGAAAACGGGATCATACAAAATTCTTTTTTGCAACACGAATGGAATGCTACCTATGATTGCAACACAAACTCAAGATTGCTTCATTGGATCACCGGTGGGTTGAATACGCACCTTGCTCATCATCTTTTTCCCAAACTATGTCATTGTCATTATTTGGCTGTTACAAAGATCATAAAAGAACATTGTGCTGAGCACCATATCGATTATCCCCATTATAGTTTTCGTGATGCTGTAATTTCCCATTTTAAGTTTCTAAAAATTCAGGCAAATGCATAATGTATAATTACAGTAAATGGGTAATTAGAAAAAACTAATACATAAATCTCAAAACATGAAGCGATTATTAAAAAATTGGTTTGAGTTGTACAGCATACTTGCCTGTATCATTACTGCCCTTCCATTATTTACAATTGCGACTTTGTTAAGAAGTAACCATCCTTTTCTTTTTCATTTTCTTCTATTCTTAACCGGCTGGCTGGTATGGACATGGGTTGAATATCATGTGCACCGATTCCTTTTGCATCCAAAAACAGATAAATGGAAAACAAGCACATCACAAATCCACCAACACCATCATGTTGACCCGGGACAATTTGAAATAAAGCTATTACACAGGGTTTTGCTTTTTATTTTCACCTGTGTGTTTATTTACGTTGCATACCGGCTGAATAATTATTTTACTTTTTTTTCAGGGTTTTTCTGGGGTTCAGCAGCCTATTGCTATATCCATTACCTGCTTCATCAAAAATGGACGAAAGCATTTATACCAGGCCACCACGAATTCCATATTGCTCATCATTGCAAATACACAGACAAATGTTTTGGTGTAACTGTAATGTGGTGGGATATTCTATTCGGCACCATTTCTAAAAAGGATCTATCTGTTGGCAATAAGATCTTGAATTTTTATTATAAAAAATGAATTGGCTACCATCTATGCGATGCATAAAAAGTTCTTTATTAAACTATCAACAAATTAAATATGAAAAAAAGAATGATCTACTTTCTGCTGCTTGCATTACCCTTAACCAGTTTTTGTCAAAAGACAAATGATACAGTTCCATCCATTAAAACAGATTACCTGGTAAAAAGTAAAAATCAAAAAACGGCTGCATGGGTTTTATTAGCCGGTGGAGTAGCATTGATAGGTACGGGATTCCTGGTTGGGGACGGCAAGGAGTCTAGTTTTGATGATGCTGCTACCGGGGCTGTTTTGGCGGGTATTGGTGTACTTTCAACAATTGGAAGTATTCCTCTTTTTATTGCATCAGGAAAAAACAAAAGAAGAGCAATGAAAGCAACCACATTTATAAAAATTGAAACAGTTTCATCATTTCAAAAACAAATTTTTAAGCAAGCCTCATATCCTGCCTTTTCATTAAGCCTGACTTTTTAATCAAATTCAAATTATATACTTTAAATTCATTTATTATGAGAAAGATCATTGTTTATATACTACTGCTGGTAATTCCTGCAGTCAGTTTCTGCCAGTCAATTCCTAACGATGTGCCAGCCATTAAAACAGATTACCTAAAAAAAAGTAAAAATCAAAAAACAGCAGCATGGATTTTATTGGGTGGCGGATTTGCATTATCAACAACAAGTATTGTAATGGCAAGCTCAAAGGTTACAGAGGATTATGTAAATATTATCGCCGGAGTTATTTCGAGTGAGCCTGCACCGCAAAACGATTATACAGCCGAAAATATTCTTCTTGTGACAGGCACAGCGGCCATGTTAGGTTCCATCCCACTTTTTATTGCTTCCAAAAAAAATAAGAGAAAGGCGATTGCTATGACAGCGAATATAAAAATGGAAAATGTCCGAATGATCCAGTACCAGTCTTTTGTTCAAACCTCCTATCCATCTATTGCTTTAAAAATAAAATTATAACCTACTTCTAATAAAAGGTATATGCATGCAAATGCAAGTATATACCTTTTGCCTTTTCTGCCTCTAACCAGTACCTTTGCCGCACTTTAAGAATCAGGCAATGAACACATCTCACTTATCAGAACAAGAACAAATTCGCAGAGAGAAATTAGGGGACCTTTTAGGAATGGGGATCGATCCTTATCCTGCTGAACTATTTCCTGTGAACAATAGTGCGGTTAATATCAAGCAACAATTTAATGATGAGAATAAAGAAACATTTAAAGATGTATGCGTAGCAGGCCGCATCATGAGCATTCGTGATATGGGTAAGGCAAACTTTGCCGTGATACAGGATTCATCTGGTCGTATTCAATTATATATTAAGAGGGATGATATTTGCCCAGGTGAAGACAAAACTCTTTATGATATCATTTGGAAAAAATGCACTGATATTGGCGACATCATTGGTGTGAAGGGGTATGTGTTTAAAACAAAAACAGGCGAAACATCCATTCATGTAAAGGAACTTTCAATGCTTGCAAAAGCATTAAAGCCTTTACCGATAGTTAAAGAAGCGGAGGGACAAACTTTTGATGCAGTTACTGATCCTGAATTCAAATACCGTCAGCGCTATGCTGATCTTATAATTAACCCGGAAGTGAAAGAAGTATTTACCAAAAGAACAAAATTGGTAAATGCTATTCGGGGATTTTTAAATGAACGCGGCGCCCTGGAAGTTGACACTCCGGTTTTACAAAGTATTCCCGGTGGCGCAGCAGCAAGACCATTTTCAACACACCACAACGCATTAGATATTCCAATGTATTTGCGTATTGCCAATGAACTTTATTTGAAAAGATTGATTGTTGGTGGATTTGATTGGGTGTATGAATTCAGTCGCAACTTTCGTAATGAAGGGATGGACCGAACGCATAATCCAGAGTTTACGGTACTTGAATTTTATGTCGCCTATAAAGATTATGTGTGGATGATGGAAACAACGGAGCAACTTCTTGAAAAAGCAGCTATCGCTGTAAATGGAACTACCATATCTGTTGTAGATGGAAAGGAGATCGATTTCAAAGCACCTTACCGCCGGGTAACGATGACTGATGCTATTAAAGAACATACAGGTTTTGATATCAGCAATATGAGCGAAGAACATTTACGCAGTGTTTGCAAACAATTGCATGTTCATATTGATAAAACTATGGGTAAAGGAAAATTGATCGATGAGATCTTCAGTGAAAAATGTGAAAAGCATTTTGTGCAGCCAACTTTTATTATTGATTACCCAAAAGAAATGAGTCCTCTCACAAAAAAACACAGGAGTAAGGAAGGATTTGTAGAGCGATTTGAACTAATGGTAAATGGAAAAGAAATTGCTAATGCATACAGTGAATTAAATGATCCTATAGATCAACGTGACCGCTTCGAAGAACAAACAAAACTTATGGAACGTGGTGATGATGAAGCAATGTTTATTGACCATGATTTCTTGAGAGCTTTGGAATATGGTATGCCGCCAACTGCGGGTATTGGTTTTGGAATAGATCGTATCTGCATGTTGTTATTAAATCAACCGTCTATACAGGATGTTCTTTTATTCCCAATGATGCGACCGGAAAAGAAAGACGACGAATAGAATGCACAGTTTATCCAGACTTTGTTGAACATTAATTTTTGAAGCTTATTTTCTGTAGCTTGCACAGTCGTAACCAAAACTAAGGCTCATCACTATACACATGAGAGAAAGTAACCCGGCAATTTTTTTTGTCCGGGTTTTTTAATCAACATACAGATCTCTGTATAGTGTAGCACCTGGTACTACATTGTAATGAGAAAGATCTGTTATACCTTCTTCTGCCATCACATCTTCATCAATAAAACAATTACCAGTACAATCCGCTGACGGTTTGTTTAAAATATAAAATGAGGAATCAGCAAGTATATCTGGTGTGCGACTCATTTTGGCCAACACATCCCCGCCTAATAAATTTCTTACTGCAGCAGTATCAATTGTTGTCCGCGGCCAAAGTGCATTTGATGCAATGCGATACTGTTTTAATTCAGCCGCCCAACCAATTGCCATCATACTCATACTAAATTTTGTTATGGTATAAGCAACATGACCCGCCAACCATTTCGGATTTAAATTTATTGGAGGTGATAATGTAAGT
>Ga0193740_1000017_pt1 | contig 40614 bp, 39 predicted proteins | sample L2s1metaG_FD_145072 | JGI IMG/M metagenome (GOLD analysis project Ga0193740, IMG submission 145072) | Soil microbial communities from a riparian zone of the East river system, Colorado, United States - L2s1 | ecosystem: Environmental > Terrestrial > Soil > Riparian zone | place: USA: East River... | reverse complement strand
ATAAAAGTTATTGTATTGAGAGAACTTACCTTTCAGCAGTTCTATTACTTCGTTTTTTTGATCTTTAGTCATTTTTATAAATTTTGACTTCTCGAAAATTATTTTTTTTCAAAAGCCCCTTCAGGGATCGGTGTTTAATGAACAAATCCTTTTGTGTCAATAGAAATACCGGGACTCATGCTGCTTGCCATACTAACACCTCTCAGGTATGTTCCTTTAGATGAAGATGGTTTTGCTTTAATGATTGCATTTAATAACTCCTGGCTATTTTCTGCAATTTTTTCCGGCGCAAAACTTACACGACCGATCGAAGCATGAATAATACCAGCTTTATCGATCTTGAAAGCGATCTTACCGCCTTTTACTTCATTAACTGCTGCTGCTACATCATTGCTAACCGTACCGGTTTTAGGATTTGGCATCAGGTTTCTTGGACCTAATACTTTACCCAGCTTACCGATCTTCGGCATCACCTGTGGTGTTGCAATGATAACGTCTACATCAACCCAACCACCTTCGATCTTTGTTACAAATTCATCAAGACCTACATAATCTGCACCGGCTGCTCTTGCTGCTTCTTCTTTGTCGGGTGTGCAAAGCACCAATACTTTTTTTGTTTTACCTGTACCATGCGGTAATGTTACTGTACCACGGATCGCCTGGTCCGCTTTTTTAGGATCAACTCCTAAACGGATATGCAGATCAACAGATGCATCAAATTTGCAAGTGGTTACTTGCTTCACCAATGAAGATGCTTCTTTCAGGCTATATTGTTTAGCTCCGTCAACTTTTGACTGAACTGTTTTTCTTTTTTTACTGATAAATGCCATTGTGATTCGTTTTAATTTTCACCGATTAATTTTCCCAGGGGGCTTTACCTTCTACAGTAATTCCCATGCTGCGTGCCGTACCGGCTACCATTTTCATGGCGCTTTCAACTGTAAAGCAGTTCAGGTCAGGCATTTTATCTTTTGCAATTGTCTCAACCTGTGTCCAATTCACCTTACCAACTTTCACACGGTTAGATTCTTTTGAACCACTTTGCAATTTTGCGGCCTCGAGCAGTTGAATAGATGCAGGAGGTGTCTTGATGATAAAATCAAAACTTTTGTCTGTATAAACTGTAATTAATACGGGAAGCACTTTGCCCATTTTGTCCTGTGTGCGGGCATTGAATTGCTTACAGAATTCCATGATATTTATACCCTTGGAACCTAAAGCAGGACCGATCGGAGGTGCAGGATTGGCCTGGCCACCCTTGCACTGAAGCTTAACAAAGCCAGAGACTTCTTTTGCCATTTCTTTTTTTGATTTATTGGTAATAGCGACCGTTCATCTCTTGAACTACTTGGTCTTCCAAATTCGTCAACTCGCAATTGCGAATATCTAAAGAACTTATTTGGGCGGCAAAGATATGGTCTATGAGGGAACTTTTTAAAGCTTTTAAAAAAAATATTTTGAACCTTATTGTTCAAACTTTTTGTGTTCAATTTTAAAAATGAATTGTGAATAAAAATAATGGTGCTGAAAAAAACTTATTAATACAAACCGCTTGATGATTGGCTTATCTTCGCTGCCCAAACAGTTCTTAAAGATGATCAGCAGAAGAAATATCCGGGTAAAAGTGATGCAGACGCTATATAACCTATCTACCCTTGAATCAGATATGAAACCAGGAGAGCCTCAAAAGATCCTCCAAAATCATTTTGACCAAACCCGCCAGCTTCTTGTTCACCTCACTTATTTTTTAACTGAAGTATGTCGCTACGCTGAAACAGATTCTCATCAACGGGCAGGCAAACATCTTCCCTCTTTTGAAGACCTTCACGTTAATACTAAACTATCCGGCAATAAAATATTGTGGCGGATACTGGAGGACCCGTCATTTAAAGAGGCATTGGCGAAAACAAAACCTCAACTCACCATCAATAAAGACCAACTTCGGAGAACTTATTTACGTCTTGCTGAAACTCCAGAATATAAAACCTATATCAGTAAGCAAGGCAGGGATAACAAAGAAGAAAAAGAAATACTTGAATTCGTATTGGATAAATTGATGCTGGCAGATGAAAATTTTACTTCTTATATAGAAGAGAATTTTTCTAATTGGGATGATGATGGCGAAATGGTGATCCAATTGCTTGTAAATCTTTTACAAAAATCGGGTAGCGCCGATTTTAAAGAGATGATCAGTGGCGAGAAAAAAGACTTTGCGATCAACCTTTTAAAAACAGCACATGAAAAAAGCGAACACCTGCAAACACTTATTATTCCAAAATTGAAAAACTGGGATCCTGAAAGGATCGCATTGTTGGATATGATCTTAATGAAGATGGGAGTCGCTGAGTTTCTTTATTTTGAAACCATACCTCCGAAAGTTACGATTAACGAATATATAGACCTGGCCAAAGAGTACAGCACACCCCAAAGTGGACAGTTTGTAAATGGCATCCTTGATAATATTCATAAAGAACTTGTAGCAGAAGGTAAAATGCAAAAAGTAGATTACAAAAAGGTATAGACAATGGCGTTTCACCAATAGTTAACAACAGAAGCTTTTATACTCAAAGCTTTCTCTTACATTTGCAATCTTCAAATTAAATTAAAAAATGAAAAAGATCCTTATTGTACTCGCTGCCGCTATTACAATAGCATCATGTAAAGAGGCAGACAAAACAGCTGACACAACATCATCTGCCGCAGCAACGACAACAACTGAAGCAGTAAGCACTGCAACTCCAACAAGCACCGCTACAGCCGCCCCTCAACAAAATACCGTTGATCCGGCTACCTTGACAAAGGTGGAATGGCTAGATGGCGTGGACAAAGATTTCGGTAAGATCAAAGAAGGCGAAAATCTTGAAGTTAGTTTTCGTTTTAAAAATGTAGGCGACAAACCATTGGTTATTTCAAACGTAAGTGCCTCATGCGGCTGTACTGTGCCTGAGACTCCTAAAAAGCCGTATGCTCCCGGTGAAACAGGGGTTATAAAAGCATCCTTCAACAGTTCAGGAAAACCAGGAAGTCAATCAAAGCAGGTGAATGTTTTTGCGAATTTAGAGCCGGCAATGACTACATTAAATTTTCGTGTTGAGGTAAAAGCAAAAAGCTGATTCATTAAAAAATAAAAATAAATGTATATCTATTTATTACAGACCGGCTCTGGTTCTTCCGGAGGTGGTATGTTTGGCGGTGGCACAACCACACTAGTTTTTATGGGAATGATCATTCTTGTTTTTTGGTTGTTTTTTATACGACCACAAACTAAAAAACAAAAAGATCAGAAAAAATTCATTGAAGATTTGCAAAAAGGAACTAAAGTGGTAACGATAGCAGGTATTCACGGCACCGTAAATAAAGTAAATGAAGACGGTACTATAAACCTGGAAGTAAGCCCAGGCAGCTATATAAAAATGGAGAAGGCTTCGATCAGTATGGAGATGACAGCTGCAATCAATAAAGTGGCCGCTACTACTGAAAAAAAATAGAACCTCGATTCAAAAGATTATAAAAGATTAAAAGGAAATTAGGAAACTGATTTCCTTTTTTTATTTATCTCATTATCGAACATCTTCCTAACTTTCCTTTTAATCCTTCTCAATCCTATTAATCATGGTTCTACGTGTCGGTCTTACAGGTGGTATTGGCAGTGGCAAGAGCACTGTTGCAAAAATTTTTGAAGTGCTTGGCATTCCTGTTTATTATGCAGATATAGCTGCTAAAAAACTAATGAATGAGAACGAAGGATTAAGAGTGGCCATCACAAAAAATTTTGGCGAACAAGCATACACAAATAATATCCTTGACCGCAAGTTTATTTCTTCCATAGTATTTTCCGATGCTGCCAAACTTCAACAGCTGAATGCGTTGGTTCATCCTGCAACAAAAAAAGAAGGAGAAGTGTGGATGGAACAACAAACAAGTCCATATGCAATTCATGAAGCTGCATTGATATTTGAAGCAAAAGTTTCGGATCGGCTCGATCATGTGATCGGGGTGTCTTCTCCAATAGAATTAAGAATAAAAAGAGCAATAGAAAGAGATAAACTAAGTCGTGAGGAGGTTGTAAAAAGAATGGATCAACAACTTGATGAAGAACTAAAAATGAGCAAATGTGATTTTGTACTCGTAAATGATGAGCAACAACTATTGATCCCCCAGGTGCTGGATCTACATGAAAAACTAATCAGCTTATCAAAACAAAAAAATGATGGATAATTTCCCGCATTGGGTTGATCATATCCTTGCTTTTCTTTTTTGTATTGCACTTCCACTTTACGCTGCCCGGCAAAAGACTAAAGGAACAGCGTCTATTCATTTCAACAGCGACCAAAAAAAACAATTTTATATATCAGCCAGTTTCTCGCTTTTTGTTATGGGTGCCCTTGTTGTATCTGTTTGGCTGATCTTCAGCAGACCATTAGCCGAGCTAGGATTAACGCAACCGGGAAACTTTCGATCATGGTGGTGGCTTGCAGTTATTTTTGTGCTCGTCTATTTATTTGATACAGTTATAACGCTTTCATCAAAAAGGAGTATTGATGAAGACATTGATAATTGGAAAAAAAGAACTCCATTTTTACCTACAAAAAACAGCGAGCTACCGGAGTATTTCCTAATGTGCTTCAGTGCCGGGGTCTTTGAAGAAATTGTTTATCGGGGTTATCTTATCAATTATTGCTGGAGTTTATTTGAAGGATCTAATTACCAGCAAATGATCGCCGTTCTACTGCCGGCACTGGCATTCAGCATTGCACATTTTTACCAGGGAGCAAAGGCTGTTTTAAAAGTATTCTTTTTAGCTGTATTCTTTGGTTATCTCTTTATCTATTCAGGTTCGTTATTAATCGTTATGATCCTTCATTTTCTTGTTGATGCTATTGGTGGATTGTTAACTATAAAATACATGAAGAAGTATGTTCAACAACCTAATGATGAAAATAATTTTTTGTAACAAAAGATTTATTCTTTATCGGGTACAATCGCTACAATACGCAAAGGGCCCCCACTCCCGCCTTTTATTTTCATGGGCAAAGCAATTATGAATGCGCCTTTTACCGGGAGTTTATCAAGATTGGCAACATTTTCAAAACCAGGAATATTTTGTTCATATAAAATTTGATGCGTCTTAAAATCTTTTGACTGGCCATAATCAACACTTGCAACATCTAACCCTACCGCCTTTATTTTTCTGTTTTTTACCAGCCATTCGGCAGCAGCAGGAGCAACCCCGGGAAAATGGAGTGTTGCAACTGCATCTGCTCCTCTTTCGTCAGTGCCCAAATATTTTTTTGCGTCTGGATAAAAGGAACCATACCCCGTAAGAAATAAAATAATAATATCGTCTGCCAGTTTCCCATTAGTTTTTTCCCATTCTTCGATATCAGCAATGCTGACCAGGTAATCAGCATTCTTTAATGCATTATTTGAAACGTCAATGACTACCGCCTCGCCAGTTAATCGTTCTAATGGAATTTGATCTGTGCTCCACTTTCCTTTTGCAAAATGAACCGGTGCATCAAGATGAGTTCCTCCATGTTCAGCTGCGCAATAATTATATGCTTCATAATAAAATCCTGCTGAAGTAACTCCATTGAATGCAGTGTCTAATTTAAATCCATTGGCAGTTGGCCAATAAAGGGTCTTATCAGAAAATTCATATGAAAGATCGATCCATTTCCCTTTAGCAATTTCTTTGGCAACTGACCCTTCATCTTCGTTCTTTTCTTCACAGGAAATACAAAAAACAATCAAGAAAATTAAAAGCCATTTCATGATAACAAGTTTTGATTGTCTAATTTAAGTAATAATAATTGTGTTGAATGGCAATTAAAATGGATTTTATACATCGTAACTTTAAGAGGCAAGTATGGTTCAAATGAAACTCCTGGTACTTTTTTGTGCTATTTTTCTTTTTGGCTGGTTTGGGAGCAGTAGAAAAAAACCGTCTGGAAAATCTACGCAAGAAACAATAACATTTGAAGACACAATTCATTTCGTCAGTCAAATACAACCCATACTTGTAAAGAATTGTTCGCCTTGTCATTTCAATGGCGGTAAAATGTATGATAAAATGCCATTTGATAAAGACACTACTATCATTAATCACCAAGCCGCTATTTTAAGAAGAATTAAAGGTGAAGAAAATACTCTTTTGAGATCATTTATACAGCAACAATTAAAGCATTGACTTGCCTATTGTTTCTTTTCACAATTAATTTTTACATTTGGTTAGCTTAAAAATTTTTCTATGAGGAAGCTACTGCTAACTACATTAATTATTATTGGTTGTTTAAGTCCCTCATTTGCACAAAAAGGAGCTGCGATTACAGAAAGTTCTATTGTAAAAGACACCACCGGCACAGTTGTCCCTTATGATATCTGGACCCGTTTAATAATAACAGGGCGTTACAAGATCAAAAGTCAAAAAGATAGTCCTGAGTTTGTTATCTATCGTCTTCCTGATGAAGAATATGAGAAAGTTCTTGAAAATTTACCCAAACCACCCGAAAGTAAATTCTTTAGAACAGGTGGCAAATTTGTACATTTTAAGACCACTGACATCAACGATAATAAAGTAAATACTAAAAATCTCGGAGGCAAGATCATTGTTCTTAATTTCTGGTTTATAAAATGTCCGCCTTGCATTAGGGAAATGCCAGAGTTAAATAAAATTACCGAAACATATAAATCAGACAGCTCGGTTGTATTTTTTGCAATTGCCCCTTGATAAAAAATATGAATTAGAACAATTCTTAAAAAATACACGGTTTGGTTATACCATTATTGACAACGGAAGATCTATTGCGGACCAATATAGCATCACCTCATACCCGACAAATGTTGTAATCGCTCAGAATGGCAAAGTATATTTCCATTCTTCCGGCTTAGGTACAGGCACAGTACACTGGCTGAAAAAATCTATTGATGAACTTAAGAGTTCGGGAGAAAAGAAAAATGCAACAGCTAAATTATAAATCTTTTATTTCAATTTTCCCAACGCTTCTTTTATCCTCGCCATTGCCGTTTCGATTTTTTCCATGCTATTTGCAAATGAAATTCGGATACAATCTGCTTCACCAAATGCACGCCCTGTTACCGTAGAAACATTTGCGGTGTTGAGCAAGTACATACAAAGATCATCAGCGTCCTTGATCATATTTTCTCCGTTAGATCTTCCGAAAAACTCTTTTACCACAGGGAAAATATAAAAAGCACCATCGGGTTCGGCGCTATGTGCACCGGGGATCTCGTTCAACAATTCGAGAATACGTTTGCGGCGACGTGTAAATTCTTTCGTCATTTCCATTGACGGTCTCAGATCAGTAGTTAATGCGGTAATAGCTGCACGTTGAGTTATTGCATTTGCGCCACTTGTAAACTGTCCTTGAATCTTTTCACAGCCTTTAGCAACGATTGGATTGGCTGCAATGTAACCAAGACGATAACCAGTCATTGCAAACCCTTTACTCAACCCATTTATAATAACTACTCTATCCTTTACATTTTCAAATTGTGCAATGCTTTCATGATGGCCAACAAAATTTATGTACTCATATATTTCATCGGAAATAATAGAAATGCCTGGATGATTTTCAAGGACAGCAGCCAATTGCTTCAATTCTTCTTTTGAGTATACTGAGCCACTTGGATTACAGGGAGAAGAAAACAAAAGCACTCTTGATCTTTCAGTGATACATTCTTCCAATTGCTGCGGAGTGATCTTATACTTATTTTCGATCGCCGATCTTACAATGACAGGAACTCCACCTGCAATTTTTACAAGTTCAGAATAAGTAACCCAAAACGGGGCCGGGATGATCACTTCATCGCCAACATCAACCAAAGCAAGTATTGCATTGGCAAGACTTTGTTTTGCTCCTGTAGAAACAACAATGTTTTCGGGTTTATAATCTAAATTATTATCTCTTTTAAATTTCTGGCAAATTGCTTCACGCAGATCAGGATAACCAGCAACCGGTGGATAATGGCTCCAGTTATCATCGATCGCTTTTTTCGCAGCGTCTTTAATATGCTGTGGTGTATCAAAGTCCGGCTCACCCAAGCTAAGATCTATAATATCAATACCTTTTGCTCTAAGTTCACGGCCAAGTTTGGCCATCTTTAATGTTTCTGGTTCGGCAAAACGATCTAATAAAGAGGATAGTTGCACGGGCTCTACAATTGCTTGCATTAATAGTTTGTTTAAAAAACAAAAATACTTATTTCTAGGACTAACACCTGTTTACTGCGTATAATTAAATCGAAATTTACTGAGGTCAGGAACTACTTTCTTTTTTCTTTTTAATTCATAGTCATAGATCGTCAGCCCAAGATGTTTCATGAATGGAAAACCAACTTCGTCATATTCATATTTATCGTCATTGAAAATGCCATCACTGTTGCAATGAATGACGGCACTCAACATAAATTCAACATTATTATCATAGTCGGCGAAATAAGCAGCATCTATCAAATATCCATAAGCATCTCCTACTTTATTAAATACGCGGATGCCTTTTTTCATTGGAGTTTTTTCAGCACCATACATCAAAAATTTTACATAGTTATCCCAATAATTCTCTTTGTCATAAAAAGGGAATTTAGATTCAAGCGGGGTCATTGACATGTATTTTCTTAAGAACTCATGATCGCCTTTTGTAAGATCAAATCGTTGCTTTTTTGGAACGGCTTCAGGGAACATTGCACTCCGGACAATGTTGTGTAAAGTCTTTAATGACATCCTATTCTTTTTTGAAAGATCAAAAGGTTCATTGATCAGCTGACCGCCACGGTAAAAACCCTTTCCCATTTTAGTATTTCGTTCTGCATAAACAAGTTTGCTTGCTTCCTGAGGCTTTTCAAAAATGAGTTTACCAGACGTGTCAAAAAATCTTACTGGATTTGTATGCCTGTTCTCGTCTTCCGATAAACTAATATCGAGACGATGAACAATCTGCACTTCTTTATAACCCATTTTGTGCAAAGTATTATTGATATATTCTTGTCCAAGGAATTCATACAGTCGGTTAAAGGCATCATTATCGCTAACCAATAAAATTTTCTTTATATAATGCTCAACAGTTGGACGGCCATCAGAGGTTGAAGGATCGTTATAAACTTCAGTTTGACCACTGTAACCAGCCTCAGATATCATCGTGGTATTTTTATCGAGCCCTGCAATTTTCACCTCCTTTAATTTTCGCAAAGCCAAAATTGCGACCGGCAATTTCACAGTTGATGCGGGATAGAAATAAGTGGAATCATTGATATTAAAATAATGATCCGTGAATTCGGGTTTACCGTTTTTCCGCCGGTCAATTTGAGAATAAATGATTTGAACTTTGTTGTCTGGGTTTGAGAGCACTGATTGAAAAAAATCAGGGTATTGTTTTAGAAGGTCAACAAGGAAAGTATGGGTGATGCCGCTGACATTTATCAAGGAGTCAGTTTTTGATCCAATTGGCTGGGATTTACTGATTTTTACAGGGGTTTTGCAAGCCACCACTAACGATAAAAAGATCATGGCCACCCGTGGAAAAATATTCATGGCTTAAACTTAATCCAAATTAATCATTTGAACCCCTGATTAGCTCCTGAAAACCACTGACATCAAGTCATTTTTTTATCCCTTTTTTCTGACCGAAACCCCTATCTTTGCCCTCCTAAAAAAAATCCCAGCCGCTTGCCCAAACCACTGTGGGAATTGGCAATGAGGCAATAAAAGTAAATCTATCCCGTATGCAATTAAGAGGTTTAGTAGCGGTGTTTGCAATCCTGCTTATTATTTATTCTGTTTGGCTTCTTTCTTTCACCTGGTTTGTAAACAAACATGAAAGTAAAATGGCTGACCGTGCCCAGGCTTACATGAATGCAACTTATTCCGAAGCAAAAAATTTTTCAAAGCCTGCCGATTACACTGACACACTTAAAACACTTTACAGAACACGTCTTAACGAAATTCTTGACAGTACGAAAGAAGACAAGATCACCTGGTTTGGAAATACCTATGAGTATTCCAGGGAAAGAGAATTGAATCTTGGTCTCGATCTGCAAGGCGGTATGAGTGTAACCATGGAAGTAGAACTTACGGGCTTGCTTCGCTCAATGAGTAATAATTCAAGAGACCCGCAGTTTTTAAAAGCTCTTGAAGAAGCTAACAAGCAAAAAGCAAACAGCGATGCTGATTTCATTTCCATATTTTATAATCAATTTCAAAGCATTGCCGGTACTGGGAAAATGGCGGGCATTTTTTCTGCAGCTAGCTCTGATCAGATCCCAATCAATGCAAGTGATACGAAAGTGCTTGAAGTAATTCGTAAAGAGGCTGGCCAGGCGATCAACAGAACTTACCAGGTTCTTCGCAGCAGGATCGATCAGTTCGGCGTTGCTCAACCGAATATCAACCTTGATGAATCAAAGGCAATTATTACAGTAGATCTTCCAGGCGTTGATGATAAAGAAAGAGTAAGAAAATATTTACAGGCTTCTGCTAATCTGCAATTTTGGGAAGTTTATAATATCGGAGAGTTGCAAAATGAGTTAACGGCAGCAGAAAAGTCATTTAGTGACCTGATGGGAGGAACGACTGATTCTGCATTAAATGCGCTGAAAGCAAAAGATACAATCGGAAAAAAAGATACTACAAATAAGACAGGGGATACTACCGGAAACCTCTCTGCAATCCTAAGTGGTCAAACACAATCAACACCTACCGGCACCGCAACTGGCGCACCCACATCAGGTGATAAAAGAAAAGCACTTGGAGAGTATATACAGTTCATATCACCATCCCAGGATCCAACAACTGGTAAAGTTTCTTACCCAGCGGCTATCGGACAAGTTAAAATAAAAGATACTGGTACGGTTAGAAGATATTTAAACCTAGTGGCGAATTTTCCTGCCGATGCAAGAATTCATTATGGAATAGTAGAATCAAATCCGACAACAGAAAGGAAAAATGATTATGTAGGGTTATATGTTATTAAAACTTATGGACTGGATAAGGCTCCTATCGAAGGCGATGTGGTAACTGAAGCAAGACAGGATTTTGAACCGCTTACTGGTAACCCTATTGTAACCATGAGCATGAATCAGAAAGGTGCCAGTGACTGGGCAACACTTACAGATAAGAGTGCAAAGAATAGAATTCCTATTGCTATTGTTCTTGACAATACAGTTTATTCAGCTCCGGTAGCAGAACAAAAAATCGAAGGCGGCGACTCAAGGATCACAGGAAGCTTCACCACACAGGAAGCACAAGATCTTGCCAGTATATTAAAAGTTGGTAAGTTACCGGCACCTGCAAAGATCGTACAAGAACAAGTAGTAGGGCCAACTCTAGGCGCTGAGGCTATTCGTGGTGGCAGCATGGCATTCATCATTGCATTTATTGTTATCTTTTTATTAATGCTGATCTACTATAACAGCAGTGCGTGGATCACTAATATTGCTTTAATATTGAACCTGCTTTTTACAGTGGGAATATTAACGGGGCTTGGTGCTACTTTGACTGCTCCAGGTATTGCAGGCTTAATATTGACGATCGGTCTTGCAGTTGACACCAACGTAATTGCCAAAGAACGCATCAAGGAAGAATTGACCAAAGGAAAGGGCTATCTTGTCGCTGTTAACGAAGGTTTTAGGCGTTCCTTACCTCCTATCATAGATGGTCACGTAACTGTTCTTCTTACAGCCATCATACTTTTTTATTTTGGATTAGGTCCAGTTAAAGGTTTTGCAACCACACAGATTCTTGGTATCCTATTGTCATTATTCTCAGGTCTACTTGTTAGCCGCTGGATAAGTGATATTTTCTATAAAAGAAAAATACATCTTCAATATTTCACTACTTTATCCCGTAGCATTTTTCAGAAAGCACATTTCAATTTTATAGCCTTTAGAAAGAAAGCAATAATGATCTCATTGGTAATATTGACATTGGGTATTCTTTCTTTCTTTAATGGTTTTGATCAGGGTGTTGAATTTAGTGGGGGACGTAGTTACCAGGTAAGATTTGAAAAAGGAGTATCACAGGAACAAGTAACAAATAGCCTGGAAAAAGCTTTGGGTGAAGCTCCTATTATCAAAACAGTTGGTGATTCAAGAACATTAGATATTACAACGGCGTATTTAATTGATGATACTCGTCCGCAAGGAGTAGTTGATTCTGCAGTTGAGATTAAACTGATGGAAGGATTAGCTCCTTATTTACCGGCTAACTATTCATTCAACCAGTTTGACAATGCAGAAAACGGCGTTGGAAAGATCGGTTCAAAAAAAGTATTGCCTACTATTTCTGATGACTTAAAGAAAGGTGCAGTAACAGCGACCATCATTGCTATCCTCGCCATCTTCCTTTATATCTTCATTCGTTTCCGCGACTGGAGATATTCGGTTGGTACCATCATCGCGTTGTTGCATGACGTATTGGTTACACTTATCGTGTTTTCTTTTGCAAGAAAGGTAGTTCCATTCCCACTTGAGATCGACCAGCACTTTATTGCAGCGATATTAACCGTTATCGGTTTCTCAATGAATGAAGCGGTGATCATCTTTGACAGGATCCGTGAGAATCGCAAACTGCATCCGAATCTTACATTACCAGATACAATTAACAGATCTATCAATGAAACATTGAGCCGTACGATCATGACCTCATTAACAGTATTCCTGACCATCCTTATTCTGTTTATTGCAGGGGGTGAAGTAACAAGAGGTTTTGCATTCGCAATGCTTGTGGGTGTTATTACCGGTGTTTACTCTTCAATGTTTGTAGCGGCGCCAATGCTGCTCAATCTTGGCAGAAGGAAAAAAGAAGAAGAAACAAAAGTGCAAGTAGCGGATAATAAAAAAGCCGTGAAGACGGAACCTAAACTCTCATAAATTCTTTTAAGAAATAAACAAACCCCCGGAATCCGGGGGTTTTATTTTTTTATACCTTGAAGAAAGGTTGCTATCAATTCTTACACGGCAAAACTGGTACCACAACCGCATGTTGTGCTTGCATTGGGATTTCTGAAAGTAAAGCCTCGATTATTCAATCCATCCTGCCAATCAATCTCCATACCATACACATACATTTCATGAGCAGAATTCATGATGCAACCGATGCCTTCGATCTCAAATGTTTTGTCTTTTTCAGTAGGGTGATCAAATCCGAGAATATAAGACATGCCCGAGCAGCCGCCGCCTTTCACTCCCACTCTTAACTTTTGACTTGCGTCAAAACCTTCTTGTTCCATCAGTCTTCTAATTTGCCTGATAGCACCTTCTGTTATCGTCACTGGTCTACTATCTGTTACTACCATTATCATTTAAATTTATATGCAAAAGTAAAAAACAAAAATGAGGCCCATTTTCTAATTCCGAAAAGAAAGTGTTTTGCCTGTATTTTTGCCAAGTCTAAACAAAAACTATGGATACCCAAACACTAACGCTGATCCTTGCCACATTTGCTGTTTTACTTTCAATGCTGACCTTTTATTTATTGTACTCAAAACAGGACACAAGAAAAAAAGCGGACCCTGCTTTTACTACCAGACCATTGCAGCTTCAGGCTTATGAAAGGCTGGTCATTCTTACTGAACGAGTTGCTTTACCCAATATAGTAAGCCGTGCCAATCAACCCGGAATAACTGCAAGAGAAATGCAATTGTTGATGCTGGAAAGTATCAAACAGGAATTTGAATACAATAGTTCGCAACAAATATATGTAAGCCCTGTAGTATGGCAGGCAGTAAATAATTTAAAAGAGCAAAACATGCTTATCATAAATCAAATTGCTCAAACATTACCTGCTGATGCAAAAGGTTATGATCTTGGAAAAAGAATAATGGAGGTGATCATTGCACAGGATAAAAAAGCATTGCACAATATTGTATTGGAAGCATTGAATTTTGAAGCCAGAAAGTTGATGAAGTAATGATACATTACCTGCTTCCGGTTACAGGTTACTAAATTTGAAGTATGTCTAAAGAAAAAAAAATAACGACAGATTCAGGAATAGAAATAAAGCCTGTTTATACTTGTGATGATACCGCAGCGACCGGTAACCAACTACCGGTAACCAATCCTGAAAAGCCCGGAGAGTTTCCATTCACCCGCGGCATCCAAGCGGACATGTATCGAGGTAAATTATGGACAATGCGCCAATATGCCGGGTTCAGCACTGCAGAAGAAAGTAATAATCGATACCACTATTTATTATCACAAGGTGTAAACGGCTTAAGTGTTGCTTTTGATCTCCCTACACAAATAGGTTATGACAGCGATCATCCGCTTGCCGAAGGTGAAGTAGGTAAAGTCGGTGTTGCTATTGATTCAATAGAAGACATGAAGGCTTTGTTTGACAGGATAAAGATGGAAGATGTTTCTACTTCAATGACAATAAACGCTACTGGTTTTATACTTCTTTCACTTTATGTAGCATTAGCAAAACAGCAAGGTGCTGATCTGAAAAAAATTACGGGTACAATACAAAATGATATTCTGAAAGAATATGCTGCAAGGGGAACCTACATCTATCCACCAAAACCTTCGATGAGGATCGTAACGGATATATTTGAATGGTGCAGTCATGAATTACCAAAATGGAATACGATCTCGATCAGTGGTTATCATATTCGTGAAGCGGGAAGTACAGCAGTGCAGGAAATTGCTTTTACACTAAGCAATGGAAAAGCTTATGTAAAAGCAGCAATGGAAAAAGGGTTAGATATAAATGTTTTTGGAAAAAGACTTTCATTCTTTTTCAATGCACATAATAATTTATTTGAAGAAGTGGCAAAATTCCGTGCAGCAAGAAGAATGTGGGCAAAGATGATGAAAGAACTTGGCGCTACTGATCCAAAAGCGATGATGCTACGTTTTCATTCTCAAACAGGAGGTAGTACGTTAACGGCGCAACAACCTTTGAATAACATTTCGAGAGTTACTATTCAAACCTTAGCTGCAGTATTAGGGGGAACACAATCATTGCATACAAACGGATATGATGAGGCTTTAAGTTTACCGACAGAAGAAGCAGCAAGAATTGCTTTGCGTACACAACAGGTGGTTGCATTCGAAAGCGGCGCACCTGATACTGCCGATCCGCTTGGTGGCAGTTATTTTATCGAATCACTCACTGATGAAGTAGAATCAGCGGCCTGGAAGCTAATTGAAAAAATTGATGCAATGGGCGGCAGTGTAAATGCGATTGAAGAAGGTTTTATACAAAATGAAATAGCACGGAGTGCATACGATCACCAACGAAAGGTGGAAACGAATGAAAAAATTATCGTTGGTGTAAATAAATTCCAGGTAGAAGAGGGAGGCCCAATTCCCGGTTTCAAAATTGAGGATAGTATTCGGGCCTTACAAGTTGAAAAATTAAAAAAATTAAGAGATAACAGGGACAGGGCGAAGGTTGATCAGATCCTGCAACAACTCAATGACAAAGCAATGAGTGGCGAAAATTTAATGCCGGTAGTAATTGAAGCTGTAGAAAATAAAATTACCCTGGGAGAGATCGCTGATGAATTAAGAAGTGTGTTTGGCGAATACAAATAGATCATGATCTATTCAACACTTGTAAATAATACAGAAGAGCTTCAACAGATCCTTGATCTCCAGGAACAAAATCTTCCACAAAACATTTCAAAAGAAGAATTGCGGCTACAGGGCTTTGTCACATTTCAGCATGACCTTGAAACTCTTCAACAATTCCATGAACTGGCGCCAAGTGTAATTGTAAAAGATGATGATAAAGTGGTCGCTTATGCATTAACCGTTGTAAACGAAGCAAGAAACATCTTTCCACCCATGGAGTCAATGTTCAGGTTGCTTGAAACCCTACATTGGGACGACAAACCTTTTTGCGATTATCGCTATTATGAAATGGGACAAGTATGTGTAGCTAAAGAATATCGTGGCAAAGGTGTTTTTGAAATGCTTTACCAACAACATAAAAAATCATACAGCAATAAATACGATCTGCTGGTCACAGAGATCTCTACAATGAATCATCGTTCATTAAAAGCCCACAAAAAAGTTGGCTTTGAAACAATCATCATTGATAAAGATGAATTGGATGAATGGGCTTTAGTCGTACAGGATTGGAGAAAGTAATAATTATTGCTTTCGTCTTTCCTTTATTAAATAAAAAATAAAGATCGCCGCTAAAATTCCTGCACCAAGCCAGATCACTTCGGCGCCTGTTATCTTTGTTGACTCGTAAGTAGGACCTTGCGTATAAGAATTTTCAAAATTAAAAATCTGCATAATAATGCCTATAACTATGACCAGAATACCCAATAAAGAAAATACAGTATAAAGGATTTTAGTGGCGGCCCGATCCTTCATAAACATTACTTTTTCCATCCATCTTTCAGGGTCACCGTTCTATTGAAGATCATCCCTTCTTCCGAAGAATCTTTGTCCAGGCAATAATACCCTTTACGTAAAAACTGGAATCGGTCGCTGAACTTTGCATTTTTAACTACTGGCTCAGCATATCCCTTCACCACTTTCAATGAATCAGGATTTATATAATCCTTAAAATCTCCTTCTTCACTCGATGGATCTTCCACCCTGAATAAACGATCATATTCTCTTACTTCAACTACCATGGCTTCTGCAGCATTCACCCAATGCAAAGTCCCTTTTACATTGATACCCGAAGTATCATTGCCACTCTTGCTTTCAGGAAAATAAGTACAATGAAGCTCCGTAACATTATCTGCAGGATCTTTAATCACTTCCTCACATTTAATAATATAAGCACTTTTCAATCTCACCATTTGTCCGGGTGCCAGACGAAAATATTTTTTTGGAGGGTTCTCCATAAAATCATCCCGTTCTATATAGATCTCTTTGCTAAATGGCATTTGACGAACACCTGCCTTTGGATCTTCAGGGTTATTATCAGTTTCCAGCAATTCGTGATCCTTAGTGTAATTCGTGATCACAACTTTTACCGGGTCAAAAACTACCATTCTCCTGAATGCTATTTTATTCAGATGCTCACGAAGACAAAATTCAAGCAAGCCAACATCCACAATGTTTTCTCTCTTTGCAATTCCGATCCTATCACAAAACTCACGAATACTTTCCGGCGTATATCCGCGACGACGAAGACCACTGATCGTTGGCATTCTCGGATCATCCCAACCGGTAACATAATTTTCATTCACCAGTTGCAAAAGTTTTCTTTTACTCGTAACTGTATAATTAATATTCCTTCTTGCAAACTCATATTGATGCGAGGGATAGATCTCTAATTTTTCGATCAGCCAATCATAGAACTCACGATGCGGAACAAACTCCAGTGTACAAATTGAGTGAGTAATGTTTTCGATAGAATCACTTTGGCCATGCGCCATATCGTACATTGGATAGATGCACCACTTCTCACCTGTGCGATGATGATGTGCATGTTTAATGCGATAGATCACCGGGTCACGCATCAGCATATTGATATGCTCCATATCGATCTTTGCACGCAATGTCCTTGCTCCATCTTCAAACTCACCAGCTTTCATTCGTGCAAACAGATCAAGATTTTCTTCAACACTCCTGTCACGATACTTACTATTCTTACCAGGCTCGGTTGGCGTTCCTTTCATAGAAGCCATCTCTTCACTTGTACTATCATCTACATATGCCAATCCTTTTTTGATCAGCGTCACTGCAAATTCATATAACTTATCAAAATAATCACTTGCATACAATTCATTCTTCCATTCAAAACCCAGCCAGCGAATATCATCTTTAATACTATCCACATATTCCACATCTTCTGTCACAGGATTTGTATCATCAAAGCGAAGATTTGTATAACCAGGATATTTTTTTGTCAATCCAAAATTCAAACAAATGCTGGAAGCATGACCGATATGCAAATAACCATTTGGTTCCGGTGGAAAACGGGTAACGATCTGCTTGTATTTGCCAGATTTCAGGTCCTCTTCAATAATTTCTTCCAGAAAATTTAAACTCTTTTCTTCTTTTTTAACTTCTTCTGTCATAGGTCGGCAAAGATAAAGATTATGGGCCAAGCGAAAATGCTACTATTGAGCTGCTATTGCCTTCGAATCTTCCAGTGGAAGATTCGCACTTTGTACATTTTGTTTTTCTATTCAGCAATTATAAAGTTGTCCCATTTGTCCCGCAGGGACAACTTTTCGGTATCAAAGATTTTAATAGACGACCCTTTCGTTGCGTAGGAACGTTTGGTGAATGCGTTAATGACGAATGTATAATGTGTCACTATGGGACACTTTGATCCTATTTAAATCTTTGCAACTACCCACGATGTGTTCCTACGGAACACAATACCATTTCGCCTTTGTCTTATTTCCTTATTTTTAGAACTTAAATTATATTCAAAGAATGAATTCCGATGTAGATGTTATACGAGATGTTCTTGAGCAAGCAGAGATCGCATTTCCTGCATCTGCGTTTATTAAAAGCTTGCACCAGCAGTATTTGAATCGCGGAGGGCTTAGTAAAAAACAATTGGAGGGCTTGTACCAGATAGCTCAAAAAGTAAATACAATTCCTGTTGGTAAACTATCGACATTAGAAGCGATCATACTAAAAAAGCCTAACCGGTATAAATCTGAAAAGCCTGCACCGGCCCCGCTTTATAAAAAAGATGAAGAATTTGGAAAAAAGCTTACAGCCATCTTGGAAAAATATCCGCAACATAAGAGAGTGCTGTTCCTGAAAGCCAAGTATGAGAACAATGAAATTTTTTCTTCAACAGAAATAGCAGAGCTGGAAAAATTTTATAAACTGTTTAAGTGATCGTTCATAGCAGGTCACCAAGTCGTTCTGCAGCTTTTTCAAGATTCATGTAAGTGTTTTTCATTGTCGCCTCCATATCATCCATATTTTCATTTATTGAAATAAGACGATCGAAATATTGTTGAGATAATTGATCAGGAATAATTGCCACCCTGCCTGCAAATGCTATAACGGGTAATGAAAATTCTTTAGCTCTTTTTGCCACTCCAAAAGGGCCTTTGCCCTGCAGCGTTTGTTCATCAATGGACCCTTCGCCTGTAATAACCATATCTGCCTTCTTCAATTCTTTTTCAAACCCGGTAGCTTCTAAAAAATAATCGATCCCATTTACAAGACGGGCATTTAAAAAAGTATATAAAGATGCTGCCACTCCCCCGGCTGCACCTCCATGTTTTATAACGGACATATCCTTTCCTGTTTTATTCAAAACAACATCACGCAATTTAGTAAGCCCTGTTTCGAGTAACTGGACATCTTTATCTGATGCTCCTTTTTGTGGGCCAAAAACTGCAGCAGCGCCATTCGGTCCAAGCAAGCGATTTTCTACATCGCATAAAATAATTGTTTCCGTGTTTGCAATTCTTTTATCCAAGCCCGTTGTATCGATTTCTGCAAGCGACGATAAAGAAGCAGGCAGATCATCAGGTTCATTTCCTTCTGCATCAAAAAATTTTATCCCTAATGCTTTTAAAATCCCTGTTCCTCCATCAACTGTTGCGCTGCCCCCGATACACAGAATAACTTTAGTCACATCTTTGTTTAATGCTTCAATAATTAATTCGCCGGTACCTTGTGTTGTTGTAATTAATGGATCGTATTCATCCGCTTTCAATAATCGCAAACCTGATGCTGCTGCTAATTCAATGATAGCTGTTTTATCTTTCTCGATCCATCCAAATGAAGATGTTATATTTCTTTTTAAAGGATCCTTTACGATCGCATCTATCATTTGACCGCCCAAGTGATCTATTAATAAACCCGCAGTGCCATCACCGCCATCAGCTACAGGGAAGCAGGTTGTAGTACAGGACAATTTACTTTTATGCAAACCATTGTTGATCGCTTCAGCAATTTTTGCTGCATCAAGACTATTTTTAAAAGCATTTGGAGCGATCAGTATATGCATATCCTGTTACAAAATAATAAGAGATAAAATATAAACTACTATCATCGTTATCAATCCCATCAAAACAGAAGCTATTGAATGTACACGCAGCATGTTCCTGACATCAATATCTGAAAATTTTGAGATGACCCAGAAATAAGCATCATTGGAATGTGATATCATCATTGAGCCAGCACCCATCGCAAGAACAGTTAGCAACTTCGCATTTTCAGATCCAAGGCCTAACACAGGCAACAATGGCAACACAATTGAAGATGCGGTAATAATTGCAACTGTAGAAGATCCCTGGGCTGTTTTAATGAGACAGGTCAATAAAAAAGGAAACCAGATACCCAGCATTTTCAGATCAAGATTTTTTTCAAAATGGCCACCGATATTAGTAGCAGCTAATACAGCACCAAACGCACCGCCTGCTCCAATGATCACTAATATGCCACCTGCTTTTTCCACGGCAGACGATAGCTGAAATGATAAAGAATGCTTGGAGTTTTTTCCTGTTAATATTGCTAACAATACACCAATAGCAAGTGCAATTGCCGGATCACCAACGATAGCAAAAACATCGATCAGAAAACCGGTTTTATTTTTATCCAACACAAGCACAGATTTTAAAGCCATCAACAAAATGGGAATTACAACCGGCAGAAAAGCAAGAATCGGTTTTGGTCCTGTGGATATCTCTTCATCAGTTTCGGCTGGTACATTATCATTTTTTGTTTTTTTTCCAGCATACACTGCCCACCAATGTCCGATGAGCATTGCTGGGATAGCAATTAAAATTCCATACAATATAACTTTCCCAAAATCAACTTCGAGAGTAGCAGCCGCAGCAGTTGCACCCGGATGTGGCGGCAATAAACAATGAACGGCATACAAACCTGATGCTAATGAAATACTCATTGTAGCGACTGCCATACCCGTTCTTTTTATCAGCGATCGATTTATGCCGCTTAAAACAATATAACCTGAATCGCAAAAAATAGGCAGTCCGACAATAAAGCCTGTAATAGACAAAGCAAGTGAAGATCTTTTTTGACTTACTAATTTTAATATTGAAGCCGCCATTACATTGGTGCTCCTATTTTTTTCCAGCAATACGCCGATCGTAGTACCCAATACAATAATAATAGCCAGTTTCGACATTACATCTCCAAACCCGTTTTTGATCAGGGATGAAATTTCTGCAAATGGCAGTTGTACACCAAGGCCTGTAATAAAGCAGGCAACGATCAATGCAAAAAAAGGATGAACTTTAAATTTTACAGTAAGCAGAATAATAAAAATGATCCCGGCCAAGAGAGAAACGATCACCTGCAAAAAAGATACATTCATTAGATCCCGTTTTCGATCATTAAATGCCTGGTTAGCTATATCCTAACGGCTCCTGCCTCCTCTTAAACCCCAAAAAAATAAACTCGTATATTTACAAAAAAATACTATCGTATGTCATTATTAAATCAGCAAAAAGGTAAAAAGAAAAACGATAAGAAGAAAAATCAGAATAATTCTGCACCTGGTTCAAAATTCATTCAAAAACAGACGCAGACAAATACTTTTGTAAGCAAACAGGCTAATACAGGGTCACAAAGAGGAAGTTAATTTCTCTTCACTCAATCATTTGCTTTTACGATCTCTTTTTTTACGTTTAGTTTATAACGCAACGCTAACTCTTCATTGCAAAAAACATAGAGCCATTCTCCTGTGGCGGTAGTTATGTTATGTTTAAGCACAAGTTTTTCGCCACTTGTATTTACAGCGGAGAATTTTGTAAGCTGAGCAGTGTCAAGCACCGGCGATCCTGAAACGAAGAGATTCCTGACCTCACTCCTTGCTTTTAATTCAATTAGAATTGTATCGCCAACTGATACATCAATTACACCTTTGACGGGGAAATAGCTGCTTAGGCCCGCTTTAATAAATCCCGAATACCGAAATGGGCTTTGAACATACTCCCGGTAAACAGGAGGGTCCTTCAGCAATGTCCACTGCAGATCTTCGGGGTAATGATCACGAATGAATTCGTCAGGCGGCGTTAGAAAATAAAAATCATTATACTGACGGACGTATTCATTTCCATAACTAACAAAACCGCTTGCCCATGTTACATCAAGCAAATACCATGAACTATCAATAAAAACTGAGTTCCATGTATGATTGACAGCAAATCTTCTGTTATTATTTGTTCTTGCATAGCCATAAACCACCTCTGCTTTTATTCCTGCATGATCACATAAAGTTTTAAATAGCTGGGAATATCCCTCACAAAAAGCAACTCTCGTATTCAAAACTTTTGCTGCGACCCTTTCATTCAATGGCGGCAATGCAGCGCTGCTATCATCGGGTTCATTATAAAATGAATGAGGCTTTTTTTTACCCCGACCAATTGGCATCACATTATACTCGATATGTTCAGTTATCCATCGAAAAATAGCCCTTACTTTTTCCCGATCTGTTTTACCAAGCGAAGCCAGTTGTCTTGCTAATGTATCTGTCTTTGCAATAGTGATCGAACTGACTTTATTGTCAATAGCATAAAAATTGGTTTGCCCAACCTGGGCGTAAAACCTGAGGGGCAGGAAAAATAATATGGCTAAAAAGAATTTCATTTTAAAACTCTTCTTAAAGTTAAGAAGAGTTTTGGAGTTGTATTATTCAAATAAATTTGACTTGCGATGAGTCCCACCTTCAAACTTTTAAACTATAACTTTACATAGATTGGGAGGAGACTCGCCCGGGAGAATTTTCCTTTCACTTTACAAAAATGTATCCCTACCATAATAAAATAAAGCAACGCATTGCCAATAATGAATTAATCAAATACGAATATGTTGATAAATACAAAAATATCTCCCCTTGCTTACTACTTTATTTTGAAACAGAACCATATATCAAACCAATTCGTAAACATAGATTTAAAGAATACGAGATGATATTAAACACCATTTCTGTTAAATAGATGTTGTGAAATGTTAGAAATTGTACGACTGCCAACGGACAATCATTCAGAAACAACAGCAGAATAGCATTACGCCTGTGTTGGTGTTCAAGTTTAGACAGGACTAAACAATAGTAAATCGCACCAAAAAACGATACATCAGTAATTTCAGTTGTTGGTAGGCCACATACAAAAGCCATAAGAACCGACCCGTCCTTTACCAAGAATCTCATTTAAATTCCAACATTATACTAATAAAACTGGCTTAAGAAAGGATTTTGTATTTAATTTGTTTCTAAAATTAGAGTACACAAAATTCAACTGTTAATGAATAAATACAAACTGCTTATACTCTTTTTCTTTTTCACAATGAATATTTTTTCTCAACCTGCAATTAATTCCATTGTGCCGAACGCTGGCCCAGTTGGAACAATCGTTACAATAAAAGGAATTGGTTTTGATACAATAGCGGGTAATAATGTTGTTTATTTTGGGGCAGTAAAGGCAACTATTTCTTCTTCTACTGATACTACATTAACCGCTTCTGTGCCTTATGGGACCAACTACGCACCTGTGACAGTTACGGTAAATAATCTTTCAGCATATTCTCCTTATCCATTTATTGTTACATTTCCCGGAGGAAGCGGAAGCTATAATGCTAATTCATTTCTCCCTGCTGGCGAATTAAACAGTGGCGCTTACCCTCATTGTGTTTTGCTTGGTGATTTTAACCAGGATGGGAGATCTGATGTGCTTGTCTCGAGAGGTAGTTCGGATAAGGTTACAATATTTCCAAATATAAGCACAGGCGATAATATTTTGTTTGCACCGAAAATCGATTTTAACGCTTCAGGAAATAATCATGAAGGCGGTGCTATTGCGGATTTTGACGGTGATGGTAAGCTGGATTTTGTAATTACAAACACATTTGGCTCGAACTCTGTTTCTATATTCAGAAATATAAGTAGCGGATCAACTATCTCTTTTGCCACACGAGTTGATTATTCTGTCGATAATAGTCCATACTCCGTTGCGGCCGGCGACCTGGACGGTGATGGTAAGCCCGATCTCGCTGTAGCAAATAATGGTTCAGATAAAGTGACTATATATAAAAATGAAAGTACTCCAGGTAATATTTCTTTTACGAATCGTTCCGATCACAATGCAGGTACAAATCCGTACAGCGTAGCCATTGGTGATTTGAATGGTGATGGCAAACCTGAATTGATAATTACAACACAAGGTAGCTCCAATTCATTATCTGTAATGAAAAACATCAGTGTACCAGGCACTATCTCGCTTGAGTCTCCTTTAAGCTACGCATCAATGGCAGGAGGGTTTGTTGTGGCTATTGGTGATTTTGATGGTGATGGTAAACCTGACCTCGCGGGTGCCAACGCTGCCTCCAACTCAGTATTGGTTATAAAGAATCTTAGCAGTTCGGGACTTATATCATTTGGCTCACAACAATATTTTTCTACTGGAAATTATCCTGTTTGTGTCTCCATCAGCGATCTGGACGGTGATGGAAAACCTGATCTTGTAACAACCAATCGTTTTTCAGATAATGTATCGGCTCTGAAAAATATATCTTCTGGTGGTTCTATTAATTTTGAAAACCATGTGGATTATCCTTTAAATGATGATCCTTTTTATGTAGTAAGCGGTGATCTGAATAATGATTCCCGTCCGGAGATCATTGGTGCTAACTCTGCTGCAATTTTTTCTTCAGTTCTCAAAAATATTATTGGTGCAAATATTTCTCCTACCATCACCTCATTTACTCCCGGCTCCGGTATTAATGGTACAATTATAAATATCGTTGGAACAAATTTTACCGGGACTACATCAGTAAAATTCGGAGGAACTACTGCTTCATCATTTGTTGTGGATTCAGCTACTCACATCACTGCTGTAGTTGGTACCGGTGCAGGCGGTGAAGTAAGCGTAACCACAGGAAACGGGACAGCTACAATGGCAGGATTTATTTTCAATGGCCCTATAATCACTTCATTTAATCCAATGGTAGGAGTTACCGGAACAATAGTTACAATTACCGGGACTAATTTTACTGGTGCTACACAAGTAAAATTTGGTGTGACGATTGCAGCATCCTTTATCGTTAATTCATCGACGACGATCACTGCAACGGTTGGAGCAGGATCAAGCGGAAGCGTATCAGTTACTACAGCGAACGGCACTGCAACACTTGCCGGCTTCAGTTTTGGTGCACCAACTATCACCTCTATTAATCCTGTTTCAGGCCCTGTCGGAACTATAGTAACTATTAATGGTACAAATTTCAATTCAACTGCTTCAGGTAATACGGTTTTCTTTGGAGCAGTAAAAGCAACTGTCATCTCAGCTACATCAACACAGTTGACGGTTAGCGCACCGGCCGAAGCTACTTATCAACCGGTTACTATTACAAACAATAATTTGACTGCTTATTCTTCAATGCCATTCAATATAACTTTTCCAAATGATACACCAACTATTACCACCAACTCGTTTGCACCAGCTGGCAATTTTGGAAGCGGAACCTATCCTGTCGGTGTTACCCCTTGCGATCTCAATGATGATGGTAAGCCTGATCTTATAACAGTTAATAGTGTTAGTAATAATATTTCAATACTGAAAAACACCAGTACTACCGGAACCATTTCTTTTAGCAATAAAATAGATTTTACTACTGGCCCCGGTCCAAGAAGAATTGCGATTGGTGATCTTGATGGGGATGGTAAACCCGATATTGTAATAACTAATTTTAACGCCGGTAATGCAAGCAGCATTTCTATTTTCAGAAATACAAGTTCAGCAGGAGCTATATCATTTGCATCACAAAGTAATTATCCTTCAGGCAATGGTTCTATTGGAGTTTCTGTAAACGATATGAATGGGGATGGTAAACCTGATATCATTGTATGCAGTGGAAATTCAGGTTTCATTTCTATTTTTATAAATACAACAACAGCACCTGGAACAATCACTTTTGCTAACAAACAGGATTTTACAATTTATGGGCATGCTGATAATCTCTTTACAGCTGACCTCGATAATGATGGTCGAGCTGATATTATTACATCAAATTTTGGTTTTAACAGCATTTCTATATTCAGAAATCAAAGTATAAATGGCAATCTTTTTCTTGCCCCGTATATAAGTTTTGGGGTTGGCACAAATCCAACTTTTGTTACAACAGGTGATCTTGATAATGACAGCAAGCTTGATGTAATTGTCACCAACTATTCTTCTTCATCAATTACGTTACTTAAAAACGAAAGCACTACAGGAAATATATCCCTGGGATCAAGCCAGCTATTCGTCAATTCAAATGTTTCAAATGTATCTATTTCAGACCTAAACGGTGACGGTAAACCAGACATGTGTACAGGCAGAGGAAACAATGGCAACATTTCGGCCTTGGAGAATACGAATACCGGTCCCGGAAGCTTTACATTCGGCTCACCGGTAGATTTTACAACAGGTAACTTCGATACATATACTTCAGGATTCGACATTGACGGCGATGGAAAACCCGAGTTAGCAGTTTCGAATACATTGCTGAATAATGTTACTATTTTAAAAAATATAGCGAGTGATCCGGATATAGATTCCCTCTCTCTTTTAAGTGCCGGGGTTGGTTCAAATATATCAATTATCGGCACTAGGTTTTCAGGAGCTACTTCTGTAAAATTTGGAGGAACACCTGCCAGCTCATTTAATGTAGTTTCGTCAACTAAAATTGATGCGGTAGTAGGCGGTGGAGCATCAGGCAATGTTACAGTAACAACTCCATCCGGAACGGGTGTATTCGCCGGTTTCAATTTTATTCCAGTGATCACAACCGGAGGACCTACTACATTCTGTAATGAAGGATCTGTGACATTAACTTCTTCTGCATCTGCAAATAATCAGTGGTTCAAAGATGGATCGCCAATTAGCGGAACTACGGCTGTTACTTTCGAAGCTGTTATTAGCGGCGTCTATAGTGTGAAAACTACCAGTAACAGTATCACAACAACTTCTTCAAATACAATTCCCGTAACAGTAATAGTGATACCCACACCAACGATATCACTTAATGCAAGCAACGATCTTGTATCGAGTGCAACTGCAGGCAATCAATGGTATTTGAACGGAACTTTAATTACCGGTGCTACGAACCAGGTTTATCATCCCACTCAAAATGGGAGCTATACGGTTAGAAGAACAGAAAATGGATGTACAAGCAGCGCTTCAGTCGCTTATAATTATCTTTTAACAGCTATCATAAACCTTGGGAATGATCAATACATTAAGACTTACCCAAATCCGGTGTTGAAAGACCTGATCATATACTTTAAGATCAACAATACTCCATTTTTAAATTTAAGTGTAACCGATCTGTCCGGTAGAAAGATATGGACAAGATATAATATCGCTACTGGTGCACCATCTGATCTATCACATCTGGCTTCAGGAGTTTATATTTTACGGATCTATGATAAAGATCTTAAGGTCAATGAAACAATGAAATTCATTAAGAGAAATTAGGGACGCAATATTATCTTAATATTGTATTTCTTCTTGGTGTCAACTACCGGGAAACAGATTTAAGGATTCTCCAGTTCCGGAACAACAATTTGAAAGTTCAGAGCTTAAACAAAATATTCTTTTTCTAAAGTACAAGTATCCGAATGGTGACAGAAGCAAGGATTGGAAAACAGACTATTCAGATAATTAATTCCCAAGATCACCGGTCATTTGATGACGCTTCAGCTTGGCTGAACTTTACAACATGTTCCTCTGAGCTTAACCGCATCCTTTCCCAAGAGGATTATTCGAAAAAGATCATTACTAAACAGGAAGCATTCGACGACGAAACCGCAACCTATGGTGGCGCAATTCCAAAATGGTGGACCCCGAGTAAATTAGGAGACAGCTGCATTAAGTATGAATTCTATTATGAACAAGAAAATACAGCAAGATGGTTATATGTTTCAATGGATCAAGAAATAGTTTACTGCCGTGATATGAACATGACTCCTTAAATTAAAATAACTGCGTTGACATCGGTTTGCTACCAGCCTGCGCCCTGCTGGTCTCGCCCAAAATCTAGTTCAATACTCTTCATGCTGAATAGAATTACAGAAAGCACAAGAGTGCGACGCAACAAAAGCTTAATCAGGGAACAAATGTTCGGTACATAACTCTTTATCCTTTTCTTAACAGGTCATTTGTAATTAGCAGAAATTCTCATCGTTTTAAAATCATTCAACTTCAACCGGACATTTCATTTTTTATTTTTTTACTGAAAAACACTGACAATGGCAGATACCAACAATGGCCAGGAAGACTTATTGTATTCCTACGACTCGTTCGGCGAAAAGAAAAAACCAGCTGATAATAATTTTTTATGGTGGTGCTCAGGAGCACATCAAAAATTACTAAAACAATTTCCCTCAGAACATAGTAAATACTCAGGGCTTGGGGCAGTATTGCTCGCCACATTTGTGCTGGCAACTATTTCTGCCGGCTATGCTATATATACAGTATTTGGAAACTGGTTGTGGACGATCGGGTTTGCGATCATCTGGGGATTGATCATTTTTAATTTCGATCGCTTTCTCGTTTCCACCATGCGGAAATATGGCGTATCACGCCGTAAACAAATTATGATGGCAGTGCCGCGGCTTGGTCTTGCATTGCTTATAGGTGTGGTGATTGCACGGCCACTAGAGATGAAAATTTTTGAAAAAGAGATCAGCGTTAAAATGACGAAAAACCTCCATGATAAGATCCGGCTTAATGATAGTCTTTTGGCCATGGAATATAAAAATCAACTGGTAAATGCAGAAACTGAAAGACAGCGACTCCTCGGCCGCAAGCTGGCGATCGAGGATACGCTGCACAATTTGCGATCAGCGTATCTGCAGGAAGCTGATGGTACGGGTGGCAGCAGGCAAAGAGGTATTGATAATATTACAAGATTAAAACAGGATGCATTTCACCTGGCGAGAAATCAATTTGCTTCTGAAATTTTATTGCTTGAACAAAATATGAAAAGCCAGGATAGCACAACTGCTGTTGCAAAAGCATCCATGGAAGATAAAAGAAAACAGTTTGAACAAACTGCCATGGCGAATATGGGTTTTTTGGAGCGCAATAAAGCATTGGCCGATCTATCTGCGGAAGAGGGAAGTGTATTTTGGGCAAGTTGGTTGATCTCCTTGCTTATCATTTTAATTGAGATCGGGCCCGTGTTATCAAAATTAATGATGCCACTGGGGCCTTATGATATTGCATTGGCAAAAGAAGAATTACTGCACATGGCAAATGAAGAAGGTGAAATAAGAAAAGATAAAGCAGAAAGATTTGAACGCAGAAAGATCTATCATGAAAAGCAAAAAGAAATGAGTGATACATTGGCAGAGAAAGTGGTGCAGCTTCAACAAAAAAATATTGACAGAGAGCTAGACAAGTGGGAACGAGGTGAATGGAAACCGGAAGATCACCGTGCAAGCATGGATGAAGTGATGCGAAAAATAAAAAGTCAATACCAGTTCAAAGAAGATGATTTGTTATAATAAAAATTGATTGCCAATTTATGACAACCTCTTTTCACCACATAGAAACATAGGAACATAGATTTCAAATAGGTCCTATGTGTGACTTCCTATGTGTGCTATGTGGCTATGTGGTTCATTTTTTATGCGATTGTATTTAATTGGGTTGAAACATGAGGACTGTCATTTAATAAAATTTGAAAAAGCCAGGGAGCCTTATTCTCGTACAATTCTTATGACCCGTCAACGATTATTGAGTGTAGCCACGAAGATATTCGCCGGGTCATTTGTTTTACTGGTCATTGGTTTTTTCATTCCACAAGAAATTAAAATGCCGGTAGAAGGAGCGACAAGAAAAAGTTATTCGCAAAATTCTTTTTGGGCATATCCATGGGGAAGATCAGTAACACATAAAGGCGTTGACATCTTTGCAAAAAAAGGAACTGATATTCGCCCGGCGACAGCTGGAATTGTTCTATATAAAGGTAAAACTACAAGAGGTGGTAATGTTGTTTATGTTCTAGGGCCAAAATGGAGGATACATTATTATGCTCATCTTGATGAAATAAAAACAAACAGGTTCTCGATCGTTTCTTCAAAAACTGTTATCGGTACCGTTGGTAATACCGGAAATGCAATTGGGAAACCTTCGCATCTTCATTATACTATTAAAACAATAGTTCCTTATCCCTGGCGAATGGATAAAGGCATACAGGGAAAAAGAAAAATGTTTTATTTAAATCCGATAACGTATTTAAATAAAACATTCTCTTAAAAAAACGTCTATTTATTGTTGCCTTAATGCCGGCATTGGTATTGGGATATTGAAAAAAGATGCAGCAGCTCCCATCCCACCCTGACAACTATTCGGTGGCGTAGTGCAAACAGATCTTGTTCCAGGGCATTCTGCGGCCCAAAACATATAGCCAAGCATCCCGGGTGTTGCTCCAGGTATTTTAGGTAATACAGATTGAACAAAACTTGATGTACTCTTTTGTAAAGAGTTATTAAAACTGGTACACTCTGCGATTGGTCTACTTCCAACCAAATACAAACCTCCGGTGAATTTAGCCGGGGCCAACGGAGGAATGGGCGGTCCGTACTGAGGCTTGCCATCAATATGTTCCTGCCAGTTTGCAATAGCACTGGAAACGCTGGGTTGGCGGGCAGGTACCATTGCATTTGCATAATCCAAAACAGGATTAGATGTAGTAAGCCAATCGGCCGTTGCTTTCCTGCAGATATCGATTAGCCAGCGGTCACCAGCACCGAGGTCAATTGTTAAACGTGCAGCATGATTGTTCCCTGTTGCATCATAAGGTAACTGGGAACGATAAGCATTGATGAAAGCTTGCAAACCGGTAAGATTCGGGTTCGAATTTTCTTCATAATCAATTTCAATACCTACACCTAATTGCTGAGCCACTTCTGCTGCATTTGATCCTAATTGCGCTGCATTGGTACTTAGAGCAGTGTTCCAAAAATCCGTGTAAGTTATTCCGCCAATTGAAAGCATGACACGAACGCCATGGCTCTTGAAATAATTAACGATGTCACTCGTCATACCACGGGGAATGCCATTAACCGTTCCGGCATCATTCGTTTTATTTAATAGCTTCAACGGATTTACAAAACTTAATATTACAAGATTGACTGAGGGTTGACCATTACCACGGTCAATAAGCCAGCGATTTTTTGTATCAAAATCCGTCATGTTTCTTACCGTTGTCCATGTGCAGAAATCATCGCCGGCATGCCATGCACCATATATCTGTATTGGTGTTGGTTCGCCGGTTGGTGGTGGTGGTGGTGGTGGTGGTGGTTTAGATTGCGATTCTTCTGCTAATGGCTCAGGCTTTATTCCTTTTTGACAGGATAAGGAAACAAGAATGATGAAAAGTGCCGCAGCAAACAGTTGAATTTTCGTTTTCATAACGATGGTTTTGATTTGGTAAATATGTGAAGGGAAGTAGGTGATCCTAAGATAAGGAATAAATAAATCCAAATCTTTTCCTGTAGAAATACGATTCACTGCTATCTAAAACTACATTTTATCTTTTACACCCGCTCTCTTCTTCCATTCTGCGGCCGGGAAAACAATTAATCTACTAACCTGCTTATCTCCCCGGTAAGTCACCACTTTCATTGTTGAGGCATCTTTGGGTATTACAACAGGTTTTGAATAGGCAGGATAAAAATTATCAGGAAAAGAATTATCAAATGCATAATGAACCGAAACACCAGGAACTTCTGTTCTCATTTCAACTGTGATCTCATTCTTATCATTTTTGGTAAATTTAAAATCAGGCTCATACATACTTGGTGCATACTTCGTTTGTGCATGATCGAATCGCTTAAAATGATCCTCCACTTTTAAAACAAATTTGTTCCAGTTCTTTTTCTCTTTTGGCGACCACATTGTTTCAGCAATAGAAAAAGCTCTCGGCCATGTCATATATTCCGCATGACGCATATTATAAACTTGCTCTGTCCATAAATTAGCTTGGCCACCTTTTATATATTTTGCATCTACACCATCGGGTACAGGTTCAAACTCATAAGTTTTACTAAGACGTAATGAGGCATACACCGGCGGTTCAATAATCGCATCTCCCTGCATATAATCAATATAGGCATAAGTGGTAGGGCTCATTACAACCTCATGCCCCATTTTAGCCGCTGCAATTCCTCCTTTCATTCCACGCCAACTCATCACTGCTGCATTAGGCGCCAAACCACCATCAAGTATCTCATCCCACCCGATCATTTTCTTTCCTTTTGAATTAATGATCTTCTCCACTCTTTTTACAAAATAACTTTGTACTTCATCAAGGTTTTTAAGATTCTCTCTTTTCATCAATGCTTTTATTGCATCACTTTTCTCCCAAAAATTTCTTGCCGTTTCATCGCCGCCCATGTGTATGTATTCAAATGGAAATAGCTGCGCTACTTCAGTAAATACCTTATCTAAAAATTCGTATACTTTTTCATTTGCAGGGCAAAGTGAGTTATCGATCAAACCATAAAAATGTGCATTGGCTGGCCATTCTATTATTTTTTCACCGGAACGAACTCTATATTTTCCCGGAGTGCAAGTCAGCTCAGGATAAGAAGCAATCGCAGCAAGACTATGACCAGGTACATCTATCTCAGGTAAAATATTTATGAATCGGTCTTTTGCATATTGCACAAGTTCTTTTACATCTTCATGAGTTAAGTAACCACCATAATCACGAGGCTCATCATCAGCTGGCGGAATAAAATTTCCGAATGTACCGGTGCGTTTTACATTCCATGAACCAACAGAATTAAGTTTAGGCAATGCTTTTATTTCAACCCGCCAGCCTTCATCATTTGATAAAGTGAGATGAAGTAAATTGTATTTATACTTCACCATTGCATCCATATATTGTTTTATCTGTTCTTTATTAAAAAAATGTCGTGATATATCAAACATCAACCCTCTCCAACCGAAACGAGGGTAATCCGTGATCTCAACTATAGGTATTGTCCATGAAGTATTTTTTACTGCTGATTTGCTTTCAATAGCAGGAGGTAGAAGTTGTAATAAAGTTTGTGCTCCATAAAATAAACCAGCAGGCTCGTTGGCCGTAATTGTTACGCCGTTATTTGCAGACACGCTAAGTTGATAACCCTCTTTGCCTATTGTGTTGTTTGCAGTTTTATTCAGGGAAAAATGAATATCTGCCTTTTCAGAAGAGGAAGCAATTGAAACCGGCAAACCAGTAACAGATAACTTTTCCTTTAAGCGATCTGCAATTTTTTTGACCGCTAAATTTGTGGATCCCTCTTCGATCACAATTTGAGTTTTTAAATTATAAACGCCTTCTTTTTGCTGAAGAGAAACAGGCTCGGGAATTATTGAAACCTGCGCAAAAGAAGGAAGCGCAATTGAAACAAAAAAAGTAATTACAACAAAAATTCTTGCAAGCATAACGTAAGTATTAGATTGAATGATGAAGGTAAATTATTTTCAGGGTGAAAATGCTGATGAAAAATAAATTTTCAAATAGCTGACAATTCCATGCTCTTAAGACTTTTTAGCTGGAGAATGCACAGCTCAAGTTGTGATCGTGGAATAGACGCTTCTATCATACAGAACAGTTGCAGTTCTTGCCTTAAAATTACACAGTCATTCTTTTTAATGATCCTCATTACATCATTCAGAATGGTATAATCAAATTGTAGCCTGTAATTTATCAAAACAGGTTTTTTTATGACCGGGTTCAGCTGCAAAGCAAAAGATGCAGCCATTTTATAGGCATTGATCAAACCCGGCACTCCTAATAATGTGCCTCCGAAATATCGGACAACAACAATAGCCGTATTTGTTAATTCTTTGCTGTCTATTTGTCCAAGAATGGGTTTACCTGCACTTCCCGAAGGTTCACCATCATCACTGCTCCGAAAATTATTTCCGTCGGTTCCAATGCGATAAGCAAAACAATGATGTGCAGCTTTGGGATGTTCTTCTTTTAACTCCCTTAGCCGCTTTTTAAAATCATCAGCTGATGAGATCGGAAAAGCATAAGCAAGAAAGCGACTGCCCCGGTCTTTAAATTCGGCTACGGATTCCTTTTCTATTGTTTTGTAAAAATTGCTATTGCTATTACTGTTTGCCAGGTGCCTGTTCTTTTTTTATAAAGAGATAATAAAACTGTATGCAGATGATAAATGCATTGGGAATAATGATCGGGAAATTGACATCTAATAAAATACCATAGATCAGAAAGCCAACAGCGCCCAGCATATTTATAAAACGAATCCTTCTTACTTTTTGACCAACCAAAAAGCTAAGTACGACAAGCGCCGCTGAAAAATAACCCAACCATTCAACCCAGTTCATGATTATAAATTTTAATTGAATCGCTTAATATCTTTATTTCCCCATCTGCATTTTTAATTTCCAATTCCGGCGCAGCAAGTCCACTATTAATTATTAATTCTTCATTCTTAATTACCCTTGCCTCATCCCACATTTCTTCGTCAATAAATGATTGTAACAATCTTGCGCCGCCTTCAACGATCACACTTTGAATTTTCATTTGATATAATGCATTCACAATCTGATGAACAAGGTTCACATCTTCGGTTACCTGGTAGTAAATAAGATGAGCTTTCTCTTCATGTTTTATCTTATTAAATATAACTGTTCTCTGCTCGCCATTAAAGATCTTTAAAGATGCCAGCAATTTCAAATTCATATCAACCACTAATCTTATCAGCGATGATCCTGGCCAGTTCCTTACAATAAGCTCCGGATCGTCAAGCAAAGCAGTATTCGTACCCACCAATATTGAAGCTTCTTCACTCCTCCATTTATGAACAAGGCGGTTTGTTTGTTCATTAGAAATTAATAACCGCTCAGTTCCATTAGCTGCAATTTTTCCATCCCCGGTTTCCGCCCATTTTAAGATTATGTATGGCCGGTGCTTTGTGTAAAATGTAAAAAATCGTTTATTGAGTCGTCGACATTGATCTTCAAGAATTCCATAAACAACCTTGATACCTGCAGCTTTAAGTCTTTCAATTCCTTTTCCATCAACTTCTTTAAAAGGATCAAGACAACCAATAACAACCTCTGGAATTTTATTCGCTATTATCAGGTCTGTGCAAGGCGGTGTTTTGCCAAAATGACTGCACGGTTCCAGCGACACATATAAAACTGATCCGGAAATTTTTTCTTTGTCTTGCTCTTTAACTGAATCTAGACAGTTTACTTCTGCATGAGCCCCCCCATATTGTTGATGATAACCTTCGCCAATAATTTTTCCATTGTAAACAAGAACAGCACCGACAATTGGATTAGGTGCAACATAACCAATCCCCTGTTTTGCCAGTTCAAGACAGCGATACATATATGTTTCGTGAATGGTCAATTGTGAATGTGAATAACACAAATGTAATCGTTTATGGCATGATAAAGATTTCACCAAACTCAACATTGACCATTCACCATTCACGTCGTAAGTTTGCCAATGACCTTGAATGAAGCCAGGACAGTTTTGACAAAAGAGCTTAGGAATGTTTATGACAGCGGTGAATTAAAGAACATTATTGAGCTAGTGATAGAACATATAACAAATATGTCACGAACAGAACAGGTAAAAAATAAAGTCCCCTATCTTACTTGCACACAACTCGAGTACCTGGATGCAATCACAGAAAGATTAAAGAAAAATGAACCTGTTCAGTATGTATTAGGTAAAGCATGGTTTGCAGGGATGAAATTCAAAGTAAATAAGAATGTATTGATACCAAGACCGGAAACGGAAGAATTGGTTGATTGGATAGTGAAAGAAAGTCAAATGTCAAAAGTCAAAAGTCAAAATATCATTGACATAGGAACCGGCAGCGGGTGCATACCAGTAATTTTAAAAAAGAAATTGCCAGAAGTAAATGTCTCAGCAATTGATGTTTGCAGTGAAGCTTTATTTACAGCAACAGAAAATGCAATAGAACTAAATGCTGATGTAAATTTTCTTTTACTCGATTTTCTTGACGAAGAAAAATGGAATGAACTAGGCAAATATGATATTGTCGTCAGTAATCCACCTTATGTAAAACAAAGCGAGATAAATGCGATGCATGAACGTGTAAAAGAATTTGAACCCCATCTTGCTTTGTTCGTACCTGATGAAGATGCATTATTGTTTTATAAAAAACTTTCTGGATTTGCAGTAAACCATTTAAAACCAGGTGGGAGTTTATTTGTAGAAATAAATGAGTCATTGAGTGAACAAGTTGTAAACCTGTTTCGAGGATTTGCAAATATTGAATTGAGAAAAGATATGCAGGGAAAAGACAGGATGATCAAAGCGGCGATATAATTAGTTCTTCACGTTCACTGCAACTTTTGCATTATTCTTTTTGGCTGCTTCCAGCACTTTTATAAAACCTGCATGATAAGAGATGGAATCGGCATTTACCACTACTGTCAACGTATCATCCGGGAATTTGCGGTGTTTATCTAATTCAATTTTCAAAAATGAATCAAGCAGGTAGGGAGGCACTTCTCTTTGCCCGATATAAACCTTTTGTGCCGCATCAATTGAGACTGTAACACTTTGTTTTACTTTCCGATCTTTCGATCCACGGGGAGTATTCACCGTTTTTACGTTCGGGTTAGCCTGAGTAGTGGTGATCAAAAAGAACATCAGCAAAATGAAAAGGATATCATTCAGTGAATCTGTAAACACTTCCGACTCTGATCTATGTTTTTTTCTAAACTTCATTCTTCAAATGATTAGTGAGTTGGTTCTTGTAATACATCAAGGAAATCGGCAGCAGCAGCTTCCATCTTGTTTGATGTCTTGTCTATTTGTGTATTGAGATAGCTCCAAGCAAAATAGGCGATCAATCCTATAACAAGACCCGTGATTGAAGTAATAAGTTTTGTATAAATACCCTGGGAAACCACATTGATCTCCACTTCATTTGCTTTTTGAATATTGGCGAACAACTGCATCAAACCAATAAGCGTTCCCACAAAACCAAATATTGGTGCGGCTTTGGAAACAACAGAAAGAATTCCAAGATTCTTTTCCAGTTTGTACATTTCCAATTGACCTACATTGTCCATACTCTTTTCAATGTTCTCAATTGGTTTGCCCACACGTTGCAATCCTTTATCAATGATACGTGCAACAGGATTGTTTGAGTTTTTTGCAAAGCTTCTTGCCGCAACAAGATTTCCGCTTACAATATGATCCCGGATAATGTTCATGAAATTCTGATCAATACGGGAAGCATTTCGAATGGCAATATAGCGTTCTGTAAACACATAGACGGCCAATAGCAGCATTAGAGCAAGCGGGATCATGATCCATCCCCCCATAAAGAGAAGTTCCATAAAACTTATACTGCCATCACTATTGCGATCCACATTAAGAAGACCTGCAACCTTGTTTAACGAGTCGGAAATCTGTAAAAGATCAATCATTTCTTTTTTCTTTGGTTCGTAAAAGTAATGCTACGTAGCTCTAATGAATAGATAACTTTTCAACAACTGTGGATTGAAACGAGAAAAATAATGCCACGTTGTGGAGGCGTGTTAAGTTTTGGAGTTCTTTAACAACAATAATTAGATAAGCTATAAAACAGTTAAACTTTCGCAAATAACTATTTAGGAGTAGAACCAGCTGGTTTCATCATCAAGGCCTGTATCTGTTTCATCGTATTTTCCATACCCTGTGCACTTCCATCAAGGAAAATAACATTGCCTTTTCCAAACTCTGCAAAATTCTTAATGGCTTCTGTCCACATACTAAATAGAATTACGTTGGTATCAAGATTGGCTTGTTTCATTTGCTCTGCAGCTTCGGTCATACCCTGCGCTACTTCCATACGGAATAAAGCCACACCTTGTCCACGAAGTCTTGCTGCTTCTTTCTCTGCTTCTGCTGATATCTTAATTGCATTACCCTCTGCTTCTGCTGATTTTGTTTTAGTAATTAATAAAGCCTGGCCTTCATTCTCTGCAGCCGCTTTCAGGTTATTACTTGCCACCACTTTGCTCATTGAATCCAGGATCACTTTGTCAAATGTGATATCATTGATCTGCAGATCCTGTAAGTGATAGCCCCAATTTTCCAATGAGTGATCAACCTGGTCCTTTACATATTCAACAATTTCTTTTCGCAGACCCAATACTTCTGCCTGTTTTTTTGTCGCAACAAATGAACGGATATTGCCTTCAATCGTTCTGATCAATGCCTGCATAAGATCCCTGTCAGCAATGAATTTGAACGCTACTTTTTTTATGGTTTCCTCATCAGCATTCTGCACAGAATATAAAAGCATACTCTTGAAATAAACATTTGCCTGGTCCTGTGTTACAGCCTGGAACTCCAATTCCACTGAACGATTTTGAATAGAAACTCTTTTATGCACAGATTCTATGATCGGCCATTTCATACGTAACCCCGGACGAGCTACTCTGCGATATTTCCCAAACATGGTAATAACACCGATAAAGCCCTGGTTGATGGTATAGAAAGAACCGAAGAAAATAACAAGTACTATCAACGTCCACCAGTACTGTGACCAAAACTGTTGCATATATATTTTTTTGAGTGAGCTAAAGTACCAAGAATTTCAGTGGTCAGGGAAATATTTTACAACAGACGACAAGCAGAAAGGAATAGAACTAACTTTACAAAAATCTTCTTTATGTCACGCAGCTCAAAACTATTTATTGGCATACTTAGTTTTTTACCTTTAATTCTTCTCCTGGTTCTTCTATTCATGGTCTTCAGTATGTTTCCTACTTTTTTTGAATGGGATAAATATGACCCGACGCCGCAGGAAATCTTCAGTGCCTTTGCGCCGCTCTTTTTCCTCGGATTTGGAATGAGCATACTGTCAATTGGCCTGCTTATTTTCTTTATCATGCATCTGTTAAGACACAAAGCATTGGATTCAACTGAAAGAGTTATCTGGATACTTGTTTTTTTATTTGCGGGGATCATTGGGTATCCTATCTACTGGTATATGAGAATTTGGAAGGATGAGATCTAATCATCAGGACTTCTCATTCCAGATACTAACAAGATGAACCATTGTTTCTACCGCTTTATTCATATCCTGCACACTGATGAATTCAAGTTTTGAATGTATTGCCTGTTCACCAGCAAATAAATTTGGACAAGGCAATCCCATAAATGATAACCGACTGCCATCGGTACCCCCACGAATACTTTCCATCTTTAATTTTAAACCGGATCTTTTAATCGCTTCTTTTGCATGATCCACAACTTGCGGATGAAGCAATAATATTTCTTTCATATTACGATACTGCTCTGTCACTTTATATTCAAAAGAGGCTTTGGGATAAAGCCGCATCAACTCTTCAATCTGTGTACGCAGGTAATCTTCTTTTTTCTGAAGTCCTTTTGTTTCAAAATCACGAATAATAAAATCTATGGCGCATTTTTCTGCAATCCCCACTAATCTTACCGGGTGAATAAATCCTCTTTTACCTTCTGTTGATTCCGGCGATAATCTATCTTTAGGAAGAGCTGCCAGGATTTCTCCGGCAATTTTCATTGCATTTATCATCTTTCCTTTTGCATAACCAGGATGCGCAATTACTCCATGAATCATAACTTCCACACCGTCTGCACTGAATGTTTCATCCTCAAGACTTCCTGCATTACCTCCATCTAATGTATAAGCAAAGTCGGCACCCAATTTTTTCAGATCAACTTTCTCTGTTCCTCTTCCCACTTCTTCATCAGGTGTAAACAGGATCTTTATTTCGCCGTGCTTTACATCTTTGCTCGTCATTAAAAAATTTGCAAGGTCCATGATCTCTGCTACTCCGGCCTTATCATCACTGCCCAATAAAGTTTTTCCTGATGCGGTGATAATATCATTTCCAATTTGTGTTTGCAAATAAGGATAATCACCTGGTTTCAATACCTGTGTAGTATCATCAGGCAAAACAATATCCTGACCCTGGTAATTATTATGAACGATAGGCTTTACATCTTTACCACTACAATCCGGCGCTGTATCCACATGAGCACAGAAACAAATAACCGGAACTTTCTTTTCTGTACTAGTCGGAATAGTTGCATATACATAACCCCATTCGTCCATATGTGCATCAGCTATACCAATTTGTTTTAATTCTTCTGCCAGGATCTTACTTAGATCTTTTTGCTTTTCGGTTGAGGGATTTGACTTTGAAAGAGGATCGCTTTGGGTATCTATCTGGACATAACGCAAAAACCTTTCTGCCGCAGTGAACTTGTAATTTTCAAACATACTTTATAAAAATGGACAGCGAATATACAACTAAAGTTGTCAATGGTCAATGTTGAATTGTGAGTAAATAAAACAAATCAATACTTCATTCCGCACTACTGTTCTCAGTTCTGGCTGGGATGGTTGCTTAATAGGAACTAGTGGCAAGTTTTAATTAATAAGCTATAAGAAAGGGTCTGAAATTTTCAGACCCTTAATTTTTTGTAGAATAACTTATTACTTAAAACCTAAAACTTACAACTCCACTCACGGCATTATGATCAGAGGCTTTGCACCAACTATCTCCACCAGTTCAAGATCAAAGATCAATTCTTCACCTGCCAGCGGGTGATTTGCATCGAGGATAACAACCTCATCTTTTACCTCTGCAATTTTTACCTGGAATTGCTGGCCGGATGCATTGCTCATAACAAGTGGCGTTCCCA
>Ga0193740_1000016_pt1 | contig 41120 bp, 66 predicted proteins | sample L2s1metaG_FD_145072 | JGI IMG/M metagenome (GOLD analysis project Ga0193740, IMG submission 145072) | Soil microbial communities from a riparian zone of the East river system, Colorado, United States - L2s1 | ecosystem: Environmental > Terrestrial > Soil > Riparian zone | place: USA: East River... | reverse complement strand
CCAGCGGGAAGTCGTCGCACTTCTCCCCAGTTTCCCACTGCCAGACCATCTGATAGAAGGCGATCTGCATGTAGTAGCCGTAGTTCGTGATAGCTCTGGCGAACTCATTGCCGCGAGCATCCTGACACTTCTTCAGATCAAGCGCCCATGCTGAGTCGCCTTTTCGGTCGAGTCGGCATTTGACCTTGACGCCGGTTACCGGATCGGTCGTGGCAACCGATAGCTCGTTGCGGCCAGCGGTGTTCATGTAGCCAGCAAAGCGCTTGTTGCGATAGGCGGCCTCTTGCATGCCGATGATGCGACGGTTTTCCGGACGAGTCAGAACCACTGCGCCGCCGAGATCTTTCGCCAGTCCTTTGTAGTAAGCGCAGACCCGATCATCAGCTTCGGCGACGTGATAGGTATTGGCGAATAGTTCTGGCTCAAGGAGCGCCATGTGAATTGCCGAGCCGATCTGTTTGGCGCGAGTGTCGCCGGTTCCTGGCTCGCGGTACTTGAAATGCGCAGGGCTGCGGCGGATCAGTTTCAGGCCTGAGTTACTGGCCGCTTCGATGGCGAAGTAGTCTTCGGCTGGGAGGTTTTCGTAGATCATTATTCAGCTTCCTTGACAACGCGAGTCATCGAATATTCGTGGTAAGCAGGCTCTTGGTCGCGCCATGTGCGCGCCTCTATATCAACGATCCCATTGGTCCAAACGGTGATGATTGGCCCGTACTGCGGATCGCTGTTCGTGCGCGCCAGAGTAAAGGATTTCTTCGGTTCGTTGGCGAGCATGCCAGCCATCTGGTGAGCCAGATTCAGCAGACGATAAACTTCGCCTCCATCACGGCTGTTTGCGTGGATTGGTTTGATTTCAGTGCTCATACCGGCACCCCGTCAGCGTCAACGTCGAGAAGATCTCCGAGCTTTTGATGGAGTTCGGCCAGCTCGCCATTTTCATGCTCCAGCAAAAGCCAGTTCTGAAGCGAGCCAAATCCGGAGACAAACTTACTCGGCGCGGCGTCAGAATAAGGGTCATCGGATGGATGAACTTCAACGTCGACAACATCGACATGGCCGCTGTAGCGGAAAAAAACGTGGTACTTGCCCTGGGCGCTGATCTGCGCGGAAAGCCTTGAGATACCGCTAATCAGGTCAAGCTGTGATTCAGTCGCCATTCTGTATTGCTCCTGTCATGGATACTGCTTTAGGTGGTGAGATAGTGGATCAAGATAATAACTATGTCAACTGCTTTGAGGCGATGAATGACAGATAATCGGCGTAGGCCAGCCTGAATTGTTCGAAGCCGTAGCAGATGGCGGCGAAGTGTCCAGCCTTTGCGCTATTGGTCAGGAAAAGTTTCTGTTCGGGACTGACCTTCGACTTCTTGCTGTCCAGCCGCTTAAGCTCAAACAGGCCGACGATACCGCCAAGGTCGATAATGTCCGGAACTCCAGCGCGAACGCCCTCCTTGGCGCGCATCTGCATATGCTGGGGGCTGGCTTTCGTTTCACCTGGGCAGTGGAAGATCAGCGGGAAGCGTTCAGGATAATTGAACGACAGCCAGCTGATCGAGTCGATTTGCTCGCAGCGCTCAGTGCGGCAATCACCCCGATAGCCGCTGTCGTAGATGCGAATCATCGCGAGCGCAACCATTCAACATCAATGAATGCATCCAGCGTGAAGCCATTCAGATCAACCTGATTCGCCTCCTTTGATTCGCCACGCTTGACGTAATACAGGCGATCTTCTCGTCCCATTACCGGATCAAGAACCCAGTAGTTTTCGCCTGTCACCTCGATAATGATCTGATGGGTTCCGCCTTGAATGTTGAGTGATGGAGCCGTACAGATATATGCTCCCTCCCACTCAAGCATCGGCTCGTCAGCGGTATCGAATGACTTGAATGGAATCCCGAGAGCATCAAGCATAGACCGCAGTGATAGGCCGCCCTTTCGGTATTCGACGTGGAATCGGTCAATCACCTCGGCTGCTGGCTTCCCTGCGATCATCGCAAGGCAGGTCGATACGCAGCTAACTGGGCACGGTTGCATCTGGTGTTTTACAAGGCCTTCGCTCATACAGTCATCTCCTGTTCATTATAACGCCTACGCCCAATCGTCCAGCGACTACCCTTCTTCCGCGCCGACAACTCAGTCGGGACCGGAATCAAATCAATATTCTCCATAACAGTTTCAGCCTTCATCGCCCTAAGCCTCAGTCGCGACCGCTGATCAATCGGCAGCGCATCAACGAACTTGCCCCAGATGATATTGTTGACCTTCTTGTTATCGCCGGCATGCGGATAGAAGATCTCCATCGGCGTGTCGCCTGTCGACAGTTCGTAGCGGAACCAGAGTTTTCCGCCTGAGCCGTGGCCAGCTTTCATCGAGCGCACCGGAATCGACTCGCCGTCGGAATAACTCTTATTGTTCAGCACAGCATTCGGATCGATCAGCATGCGACGGCACGAACGGCACTCGCGGGCGACCTGATCGTTCTGCGTGAGGCAGCCAGGACACAACCTGAAGTGCCAGAAATGCTCACAGCGCTCGCCCTTGCTGTCGCGGTAGATGCAGCGGCGCGCTGATGGACTGTTCATGGTCTGAATGCCCAGGTCAGCCATGCACTTTGGACACTCAATCAGATCCTTCTTCTCCTTCTTCGCCTTCTCCAGCTCGGCTTGTTCGAGAATCTGGTTGTCGTACAGGTGCCCGAGCGTATTCATGACGTCGGCGTAATCCATAACCAGAGCATCAGGCTTGCTGCTGGCCGCAATCAGCTCCAGGCGATCCGCCGCAGTCAGGCCGAACAAGTTTGAGCGCTCAAACATCGGCACTTCGCCATCAAGGATCAGAAGGCGCAGCACTCGACCGATAGCTTGGATGAGCAGAACCAGCGATCCGATTGGCCGCATGAATACCAGCGTGTCCCAATACGGGACATTGACGCCCGTAGTCAACACAGCCACGTTGATCGTGTACTTGATCACACCGGTTTTCGCCTGATCCAGAATCCGACGCCGATCCTTGTCCTTGGTCTTCTCGGTGATGACGCCGATAGTGTCCGGATCAACGCCGAGATCCTTCATGGCGGCAGCGATCTGCCTGGCGTGCCGCTGGGTTGCTGCGAAGATCAGGACGCCCTTGCGGCTGGCCGCCTTCTCGATCACGTCAGAGCAGACCGCCAGCAGCTTCTGGTGATCGCTGACAATGGCATCCATCTCGGCTTCGTCATATTCCCAGCCGTTCGGGTTCAGGTGGCTGAAGTCGTATTGCTTATCCGTGTCATCCGGATAGCCGAATGTCGGCGGCACGACCCAGCCCTGCTCGATCATGAATTCAGTGGTGATGATGCCGTCGCCTACGCCGCCTTCTGGATAATCGATATCGTCCGGCTTGATACTGGCAAACTTCTTCCAAAGGTGCTGCGGGGTATCACCGACGATAGATTCGGTGCCGCGAAAGCATGACCCGCTGAAGCACGCCAGGCGCATTGCCGGCTTGCAGTCATAGAAATGCTCAAGAATCTTGACGGCCATGCTGTCCGGCTTGTCGTATGGGATTTGGTGACCCTCATCCCACATGATCAGGTCCGGGTGAAACTTCTTCATCAGGGCGCGCTGCTCAGGCGTCTTGGCGAGTTCTTCGGCGGTGTACATCGAGAAACGATATTGGCACTTGCGTGGCTCTGGCTCTTCGCCTTCCTTTTCCTTTACGCCGAACCCAAGGGCGCGGGAGATTGTACCCTCGGTAGCGTAGACCACTTGGAAGTGGGTCGACTTGACCTTGCCGCAACTGGCGCTGAACAGCGAGTTGTTCAGCAGCTTGGATTCGTCGTTGAATTCCCAGGCTGCTGCCGAGTTCTGCATGCACAATTCTCCTTGCCTTTGAATCACAAGGACAAAAACACTTCTCGGCCTTGCGGCTCCAATCGCCGCTTTCCGAACTGCAAGAGCCAGGGCTGCAATTATTACGGACTTGCCAGACGAAACGGAGGCATTACAAACTATCGGGGGATGAATCTCCCGATCATGCCACTTAGTCATCTCGCGTGATCTGAAGTGCTTCCGCATTGCCGCCACAACTGGCAGCTGATGTTCCAATAATGGCATTTTATGCTTCCCTTGATTTTAGGTAGCGAATCCTGAGAGCGGCAGAAATTCTTGGGTCATCCTGAATGTCAGCGTATGCGCATGCATATTTGTGTTTTCTTTCTCGCCAAGCTTCGTGTGCGGCTTCCGGAGAAAGGAAATACCCGAGCCTATCCCTGGTGCCGGCAAATGGATTTCCGCATGCCGCCTGAAATCTTTTATCTCTCCGGTTCCACGAGACGCCTATAGGCCATTCGCCACGAGCGGCGCCAGCATCAGTTAAAAACTTGTTCAGATCCTGCGTAACAAATACGCACCTATCTGCCGCGTACAGCTTATTCCCTGGGTGCAAAATGTCTTTGTCTAGCTGCTTTCCGGAGTAACCTTGCGTGGCCATCCATGAGCTAAACGATGAAAATTTAAGCCATTCAGGGCATACGGCGCACTCAAGATACGTTGGCGCTCGACGCAGCTCCCTCTCGTTGTAGCATCGACCAAGCATGCCGCACCAAGATGAATACAGAGGGCATCTCCATGCGACCGCATACTTGCCGTTTCGCCGCTCGAAAGAATAAACCTCATAACTGGCGTCGTTAATGCCGACCCCGAATAGCAGTTTGTTTTTCGCCCGCATAAATTCAACCCACAAAAAAGCCCTTTGACTGTTCGCTGGTGAGACTCCCGGCAGGACTTGGATCGACGGCGGTCAATCCTGCAAGGAACAGCGAACATCAAAAGGCTCTAGTTAGCCGTCGATCCTGTTTTGCTTCGGCGTCTCACGGCCTGCGCAAAACAATTATGCCCTTACTCAATCGGCAATTCAACCTGGCGATCAGCGTCGAGAGGTTTGCTACTCTGCTGCATTTCGCGAACGGCCATGATCAGATCGCCGAGCGTGTGAGAGCTGACGAAAACAAACTGCATAGCTGCACCTTCGCAAGCAGCCAAAACATCAGGGCTCAACCCGTTAACCAACACCGCCGCATTCGAAACAACCATGTCCACTTTCGGCCGACTAGGAGCTTTCGGCGCCGCAACCTTCGCAGTCACCTTGCCTTTGCCGATTTCCTTGGCAGCCTCTTTGCGGCGCTCCAGTTCAGCCGGTGCATCAGCGCCATGATCGCGTACCAGCTTGACGGCCTCGGTGGCCGAGATAACGCCAGCGCCAACGGCTGCATGAACCTCTTCGCCGCCGCTGGCCAGCAACAGATGCTGATCAACGTGCGCCAACGACTTACCCATCTCGGCCGCAATATCCTGCCGGCTCATGCCATGCTCATCACGCAGCGACAGATAGACGCGACCGCGCTGAACGGGATCAAGCGGCAACTGACTATTGCTCTTGGCCACCATCGCCTTGCGTTGAGCCGGTGTGCCCTGGTACGGAACAACACTTACATAGCCGTCGAACTTGTCCGGATACTCCGCAGCGAAATCGGTGTAGGCCCAGTAACGGCATTCGCCATCAACCAGCTCGATGTCGCCGGTTTCTGGATTCGTCCAGACCATCAGCGCCGGAATCGGCTCTCCAGCGATCAGCGAGGAAACAATCGAGGCGATATGCAGGCGCACGTCTTCGCGCTGAAAATCGCGCTCGTTGAAGCCATTGACGATCTTGATCTTGCTGAGCAGCGCCTTGATCGAGTCGGCGCGCTTGGCGGTGGAGTTTTCTTTGTTGGCTGCGATGTTGTGGAGGGTAAACGCCATGGGTGTTGCTCCTGTCAGTAGAAAACAAATAATAACTATATCAAGCTGCGATGGCAATCACGGCGAAAGGAAATCTCGATAGCTGCCGTCAGGTTTGAAGATGCAGCCAGCGGAACCGATGCGGTGCGGGTAGTGAAAGCAGGAGTGGCAGACTGCGTATCTGCCTTGCTTCAAGCGCATCTGCGGCAACTCAACCCGGTGCCGGTATTCGTCCTTGCGCCAGTCTCGGGCGCCACATAGGCATTTTGGTTGGATCTTGTAGGCGTCAGGGTGCTTGTTGAGCTTGCGCCTGGATCCGCAGTGGCGGCAGCGGGAGTGGGTTTTCATATCTTTTCAGCCCATTTTTTTATAAGCCGCATCGAAGCAGAAGAGAGATAGCCGCCCCTGATGTTTTTCAGGGTTGTGTATTTGATGCCTATTTCTTCTGCGGCCTTTTCCACAGTTATTCCGCGAAATTTCAGTATGGCGCCGATACTTATCCATACCTTTTTGGCAGTGGAAACCGGCAGCATATCTTTTGTATCCCTGTAGTCAGCCCCGCGCGTTTTGTGCTCCCTGTATTTAATCGTTCCGCTGCTCATATCGTCCTTCCTGTCATTGCCATAATTGTCGCTCCGGTGGTACTATCCGCGAAACATAATCACTATGTCAACACGGAATTAATTATGCCTCCAATTGATCTTCAGCAAGACGACCGAGGCCGCGCACTCGCCAGCCTGATCGCGGAGTATGGGTCTGCGGCTGCGCTAGGGCGCGAAGTGGGCGTCTGTCAGCCGGCCGCAGCCCTATGGGTCAAGAAGGGTTACATGTCGCGCCGAGCAGCCGTCACGCTGGCCGAGAAGACTGGCCGCATGAAAGAAGAGTTTCGCCCCGATCTGACTGCCGAAGAGTGGGCGCGTGACTTTGCCGGACCTGTGCCTGGAACGCCGCCAGTTGCCGCTACCGATGACGTAAAGCTGCTGGTCAAGCTGGCCAAGCAGTTCGGTAGCGTTAAGGCGTTGTGCGATGCGGCTCATATCTCGGTCAGCGATTACCACACTTACAAGTCACGCGGTCGGATTGCCGCCATTAAGCTGCCGACTTTGCTGGAGCTTCAGAAGTGAGCGGTGAGCGCGAGCTGGTGCCGCAACATATTGTCGACCGCGCCAACGAGGATATCGTCGGCGTGATTCGCGGATACTTGCCTGATCTGAAAAAGACGGGCAAGAACTGGTCAGCCTGCTGCCCATTCCACAAAGAGAAGTCCGGTAGTTTCACGGCCAATGACGCGAAGGGCATGTACTACTGTTTCGGTTGCGGCGCTGGCGGCGACGCCGTCGGGTTCGTCCGCGAGATGAATCCGGGCATGAGCTTTCGCGATGCCGTCCAATCAATCCTTGGCGAGCTCACTCTTGAGTCGACATCGGTACGACGTGTTCGGATCGTTCGCGCAACTCGCTGCGAACTGCCAAGTCATGCCGAAGACCGGCAGAAAGCCGCCGAAATCATGTCACGCACCCATCTAACAGAAATGCATCCATACCTCATGATAAACAACACCGCTTCCAATATTTGCAGCTCAGTCAATAGCAAGGGGATCCTGATGGTTCCGCTGATAAACAACATCGGCGAGACAGTCAATGTTGCCTCCGTCCTTAAGTCAGGCTCGATAAACTACGCTGCCGGCAACCCATCGTTCGGCTCGACCGCCATTCTTGAACCAGAAGGCGAACACGACGGCAAAACAATTATCTGCATCGACTACGCGCACGCCTGGCGCTTGTGGTGGTCGCAGTCCGGAAAGTCCAGAGTCCTGTGCGCCATGGAATACGACAACTTCAACTGGATGCTGACCAACTGCAAAGACCGATTCACGCACATCGGCTGTGATCCATCTGAGGCTGACCAGTTCGCCGATGATGGTCTTGCCGTTGTCGCTCTTCCGCTTGACCCATACGCCAAGACTGGCCGCCAACGAGTTGACAATTGCGCTTGCTCGGCATAGCCTGAAGCTCCTCGGCAAGCTCCTGTCAAGTGCCCGCCAGGCAACCCATCTTCGGATGGGTTTTTATTGGGCAGGATTTATTGCAGGCGTAAAAAAGCCGACTCTATAAGTCGGCGTGCATTTCACTAAACCCGGTCACGTCAGTGGATGTTATATCTCTCCACCTTCGCTTTCAATCGGCATTGCTCGCACGACTCTCTGCAACCGGATTTTGAGTTGCAAGCCCAGAAGCTTTCAAGCTCCCTGGCTACTCCGCACTTAAAGCATTTCTTGATCATGATGCCGCCAATACTAACCATCTGCCCTTGTTGGTAATGGTCGATATCTGAGACTGGTAGCGCCTGGTAAACAGATCCATATCCAACACCGTAAAGGCTGGCGACATTCTTCCTGTTTCCGAGTCGCATGACATGAAAACGAATCTCATGAGCAGGGGCGGATAATAGTTTTCCTGCCGGTCTTTTCCCTAGATTGCCCTGCATCTCGAGACCTTTGATACGCATACTCTTGCGCAGGCTGTTGTAGTTAACGCCGAGCGCTATCTCGACGGCCTGCCATGGCTTGCCAGCCAGCCGCATCTTGTGGGCTTCCTGGCGCTGATCGTCCGTGATTAGTACGCGCCTCATTGATTCAGCTCCTTGACCTTGTCGAGGCGGCCGATCTTTCGATAGCCACGATCGTATAGGTCTTCCCTTGATGCGCCTGGCAGGTAGTTGCCGGTTTCATCGATATCTTTCTCAAGCTGATCTGAGAAATCTGATCGGGTTATTTCCACCACCGATACCGGCGCTGGCGGTGAGGTGTAGACCTTGTTCCATGTTCCTTCCCCATCGAATTCGTCGCCAGGAAGATTGCTGATTACAATTTCTTGTTCGTAATCCGGCTTTCCGTCCTTCATCAGAACCCACGCCACCGGCTCAACCTTCCCCGCTTCCTGAGCGAGAACGGCGAGAGCCTTTATGTGCACTCGGCCGCCGATGTAATGCCAATCGATTTTGACGCCCGTTGCTGCTGACAGGCTTTGGCAAATATTCTCGGCTGTTTCTTTTGGGATATCGACCAAGCACACACTTTGTCCATTTTTGAATACATCTTCATCGCAAGGTTTAATGCTCATGACTTGGCCTCTTCGGGTTTGGTGAGGGCGGCGCAGTCGTATTTGAACAGGACTGTCGCGAGTGTCGTTGCCGCGCTGCTCGGCCCTGTAAGCCTGAGCATGTTCAGTTCGCCTTCTACGGCCTTGCGGAAACCCTGGAGCAACTCAACCAGCTCCGCATTACGCCGCTCGGCGTCCGCAAGCCGCTGCTCAGCAATCGCGACATCAGCGGCGCACTTCACGGCGTTGAAGTCTGGAACTGGAAAGCCGGCCATGCGGTGTTCAATCATCAACCAAACGAAGTTATATTCGGGCCAATCTTTTTCTATCACCACGCAATCCACGCAGGCACTGGCGAAGCTGTCCAACATAGTCGGAAGTTTCGTCCATTGAGTGCTGCTTAACTTTTTGTATTTGATCACCGCATAGCGATCTTCACGCTTAAATTCTTTTGCGTCCATTTCACTTTTCCTCAATGAAGTTTTGAACTTCCGCAAGGCGCTGCTTTAATTCATCACACTCACTGGTGCGCCTGTCATAAGCAATACGCCATGTCGATACGCTGGACTTGAGGTCGCCCAGCTCTTCCCGCAAAGCAGCGAGTTCGGACTGGGCGGCGTCGTAGTGGGCCGCAGAAACAACAGAAAAGCCTTCTGCGGATTTCATTACATTTCTGCCGTCGATTAAAGCTGGGGCTAGGTATCGCGTTACTTCACTCATTCCAAAATCTCCCTCATTCGGTAATTGATGTAGCTTCAAAGTGGCTCTCCGAAGTCACCGCTATCAGGCGGATCAAAGTCATCGAACGCTTTCTGTCTGCGCTCGGCTTCTGTATAGATTCCAGTCCCATTGCAGAGGGGGCATTTAATCGTTCCAGTTCCATTCATGATCCGGCTGATAAATGAATCCTTGCAGGATCGATCGATGACGATTCCTTCTCCGTCGCAGCGATCACACTCGTTGTCGTCATCTTCATCCAGCTCAAGCCAGCGGTCATGTGGTGTCATTGATTAATCCCCGCAAAAATAACGATTACGACAATGCAAGCCAAACTGATAATCAGATCCCGTTTTTGGGCGGGCATGGCAAAGTCCTTCCTGCTTCGGCAGGCGTGTAGATGACATTGAAAGTTAGATAGCTACCGTCTTCGAAGTGGAAGATTTTGACCATCGGTGACGGCTGGCCTTTGTAGGCGGCATGTGTCGTCGCGAATTCGTAGGCATCGCTGGATTCTAGGGCTTGCTGGGCTTTCGATAGGGTTGACACTGGTTGGCTCCTGTCAGGGATTTGTTTCTACGTCGCAACTGTAGTCCTGCATAATAACTATGTCAACAGCCCTTTTCCCAATTGAGTCGGACTGCGGCAGAAATCTCATCCTTGCCACCGGTCACTTCGCCGCCAGGCCAGAAGCAGTGGAATTCACCAGAAGGTAACTTGCTCAGTGCGAATAGGCCGAGTGTCCAGAGCGTTGCATGCCGGCGCTTCCACGGCAGCTTCTCAGGCGGCGGCGTGATGATTCTGACCATTGATGCCAGGCGACCGCAGAAGATGGCTTCAAGGCTGGCTCGCTCGGTTGTCTCGGTTGCTTCTGGGTCTGGGCATAGATAGCGGCAGGCTTTACCATCTGCGAAGGTTAAGTCGAAGATGAGCATTTTTTATCACCTGCCAACTTTTCGATGGTGAACTTGAATGTGCTGATGTCGTAGCCGCGCTCGATTAACTCTTGCTTGAGCGTCTTGCCAGTGAACAACTTTGCATCTTCGAAAGCGGCCATCATGATTGGTGTGTCGCGCCTACAGCTCGATATTCCAGCCTCGATATAGTCCTCGCGATTCCGCCAGAAGTAGGTCAGCTCATTTTCTTCGCGCGGCTCGTGCGCCCATGTGACCGTGACCGCACTCTTCGTGCCGTCGTTATTTGGTCCGCGCCGACCGCCTGGATATCTCATGACTTCACCTCCAGACCTGCGGCTTCGATGGCTTCACTGAACTGCTCCATAGTGAATAGATCTGTTGATATGCAGAGTCCCGGCTCATCCTCTTCGATGTAGCCAGGCCAGAACGGATCAGGCAACTTAATCTCGATAGCCGCGCGTGAGGCTTGCCAGGCCCACCATGCACCATGGATGCGCACTGACCGATACTCACCGTCACTGCCGCGCTCAAGCATTGCATCCAGCGCATAACCTCTTGCGCCAGCCACATAACCGCTTTCTTTGAATGCTGCCTCAAACTCTTCCCGCATTTTCTCGATATTCATTATTTGGAGCTTCGATGAACGTGGTAGCACTTCGGGCAAATGGCATTGAATAGGCCTTTATGGCCGCATTTTTCACATTTGTAAGGAATCATTATTTGGCGCTCCTGTCTTTGCCTTGCATTGCGGCGTCGAACAACGCCTTTCGATATTCCTGATCACCCCAGTCGGCTTTTTCACAGCCATCCTCGCCGAGTCTTGCGCGTACAATCTTTGCGCCTCGACACCACCGGCTCAGATGCTTGCGGGCATCTCGTAGATCGACAGCCATCAAGCTTCCGTAATGGCCATCTGGATAATATTTATGACCTGTCGGCACCAGATACAGATATCGGCACTCTCGAATAATATCCATGTCACTTCCCCTTAACCGGCAACCACTGATCGCCGTCACATTTTTCGATTGCACCAGCCTCAAGCAGCTCATCGACTGCGCGAGTCCAGCAGCTCTTTGCGGTATTCAGATTCATTTCCTCGGCAGCCATCAGCATGCCGATGACGTCATCGCGTATCACCAGCCTGGCTACCGGCTGACCTTCGCTCGACATCACTCTGATTCGCAACTGACTCATTGCCATGTTTTTCGCGACACCTGTACCGCGCGGCGCGGGTCTATGTTTCTCTGCGCGCCCAAGCTCCTTGTTCTGATCGCCAGCCTCGACCCTTTCCAGTAGCGCGGTCATCCTCGGAACAAGGCTGGTAAGTTCCATCCCTTTGATGCTGGTGTCGCCAGTGCGCACCACGCTGAATTCGAAGGCCATGTCTTCCGGCTCAACGGCATCCTTGATCTTGTCGGTGTGAAGTTCGGCGTAAAGCTTCTCTTTTCCTCGGGTGATCTTGTAGCTGAACCCACAGTCGGCCACTGCCGTGGATGATCCTCGCATGGAGTTAGTGTCCGCCTTGCCGGTGTGACCGACGAATAGCACGGTGCAGCCATTGAAAGAATCCCGGATGTCCTCACAGCCGGTAATGAATGCCCGCATGTCAGCAGCATCGTTCTCATTGCCAGCAAAGCACTTGGAGAAGGTATCGATAACAACCAGGACATGTCGCATGTCCAGCTTCTTCTCGATGGATCGCATGGCCGCCTTCAGTTGCTCGCGCTCAAGTGGGTCGTTGATCATCACTGACCGCTCAAGGATGTTGACGGCACCGTTGTCCTCACCCGTCGAGATGCGCCAGGCCTTCTTTCGTAGGTGCAGCTCACTGCCACCTTCCGCCGCTATGTACAGCACCATGCCTGGATAGTCGACATCGATCCCATTCCATTTGCTGGCGCTGGCAACCCTGCTGGCGATGTCCAGAGCCATGAAGCTCTTATAGCTGCCAGGCTTGCCGTAGATGTAGCCGACGTCGTTGTGAGGCAGCACGCCGTAGATCAGCCACTTCTTGTTGCGGACGCGCTCGATGGCTTTCTCTTCGTCAAACTCGATGCGAGACAGGAACTTCGCGCCAAGCTCTTCATCACTGACTGGCTCGTCGGCAACCGTGGCACCGTAGTTTTTTGCCAGGCGTTTGCCATCGGCGACGGCTTGCTCGACAAACTGCCTGTACTCTTGGATCTGGACAACGGGCTGCGACGGATCAAACTTCTCAGCCTCATGACCGGCAAGCGCCATCAGATCAATCAGCTCCTCGACGGGTTCCGGCACTTCATTCGGGTGCTCAAATTCTTCCGTCATGAACTTGCCTCGACCTGTTGAACTGCAACTCGCAACCGAGCCAGGTCTTTGGCATCCAGCACTTCACCGCGATTAATCAGTCCGCGAGCGCACTCTATTATCATTCTGTTGAACTCCTGCTTTGGCGGCTTGTTCGGCGTCGATTCATATCCATGCCATTCAGCGCCATCGAAGTAATAATTATCGCCATCGGTCCGACAGCCAAAAGCAAACACATCGCCGAAGTTTATGACGTAGCCGATTCTTAGTTGGTCTATTGGGAACGAATACATGCGGCCGTTACCCGGTATTCCTGGAAGCCTGCAACCGTAACAGTCAAGTACGGCTTCCGATAGGTTCACGCAATCCGCCAGCAGCGCCACTCGACGACGCCTTTTGAAAAGATTTTATCAACCTTGAATTTTTCTGTTGATTTCTTGTTTTTCTGGCAGACGGAATTTCTTACGTTCTTCAATCGATTGGCGCTCACTGGAAAGGAGTCACCGATAGCCATCGACGCGAACGGATACATGCTCGGCCTGCCACCCATGGAGGAATTCCCACCAGGGAAAGGGTATCTGCTGCTTATGTTTTTTGGATCAATCATGGTATTACCTCGACATGTTTTGGCTAGGTTACCACTACAAAATACGGAAAGGAATAGGATGCAAATGAAATATGTAAATCCAATTTCCATCCGCCACAAAGCATTGGCCTGCGGTGTTTACATCCATAAATCATATTTTTGCACCCGGAGCGCATCCGAGGCTTCGACCAATGAATGCTTGGGTGTTATGAAATCAGCCCTTGGATTTGATATGGAAACCAAAATTCAAACGATTGTTTGCATCCGGCCTACGGATGCAAAAATACACTCTTGCATCCAAAGTGCATCCTCTGGAAGCACTGCAAATAGGCGTTTGCATATTGGTTCGCATATTTTTGCACACGGCTTGCATCCGTATTTTTAGGCTCGAACGCTTGCGAGATGCACATCCGGACCCCCCATTTATGGATAGGGGTCCGGAGTGCTATCGAGCGTCAGGTTCTTGAATTTGAATTTTCACGATCACGGCAAAGATTATCGCGATAATCGATTGACATAGTTTGCTTGGATTGAGATGATCTGTCTCGTGGTGAATGAGCAGGTCGATGCTCAACCGTCCAGGCTGCTGGGTGGATCGGAAAGGCAGGAAGAGATTTTTGTAATAGGCGGAATCGGGTTTTAACTCTTGGCCCCCGCACACAGATTCAAGCCGGAGATCGACACCGGCCACCACAAAAAACGCGGATGTAGCTCAGATGGTTAGAGCGCTTGCCTGTCACGCAAGAGGCCGTCGGTTCGATACCGATCATTCGCGCCAACTTACAACGCTCTTTAAACCTGAAGTTGTTATTCGCATGGTCAATGTAGTTGACTGGTTGGAAAACGGTCACCGTCATAGTGCGGCGTGATGAGCTAGTTAGCGCTGACGAAACTCATGTAATTCTTCTGGTTCGAATCCAGGCATTGACCAGCCGAATAACAATTACACTTGCAACGAATCAACCAGCGCCGCACGCAACAACCGTGACACATCGGTCAACTTCGCATTAGTTTGCAGCGACTCAAGTTCCTTATCCTTGATAGCGCTATGTGATGAATGTGTAAGCCAGGGTTTGGATTACCCGTAAGTCAGTAGTCTCGCTGATGGCGGAAGAGAGGCAAGGACCGAGAAGAATGGTGAGTCTGGAGAAGTTCACCCGCTCAGCCCGCAGATGCGGGAATCGTCTTTATCGCGCGTAGCAATTGAACGCCTCTCCGCGTTATCTGGTTGACTGCCAGCAGTTGCTACACGGATGCAGATGAATGCGCAGGCTGATGCGCGAGCGAACTTGGCAGGGATCGACCTGCGAAAGCCGGAGATCAGCGCCGGTCATTTGCATCAATCTTCATGGTTGTAATGAAAGCGAACCATGCAGCAATGGCGAGCATTGCACCTAAAGCCCGCAACCTCACGGAAGCGGGCTTTTTCATTTGCGGCATCGTGATATAGTGATTCATCCTTTAACCATTTCGTGACAGGCGAAAGCGAATGACTCCTGAGCAAAAACTATTATTCGATGAGCTGACCGATTTGCAGCAGCGGGTAGCCACCGGAGTGCTCGCAGGAATGACGCAACGAGCTGCGTACTACGCTGGTAACGGTAAAGCCAAAGACGACGCTGGAGCGGACATGAGTGCGTCACAGATCATGGGAAATCCAAAGGTAAAAGCGTTCACGGATTCCATGAAAGTTCAAGCTGTTTCTGACGCGATCATGAGCCGTGAAGAGGCCATGAAAATCCTGACCCAACTCGGGCGCGGAAACCTCAAGGATATCGTCAAGTTCAAAACCGTCACCATCGGCAAGAACATGGAGACAGGCGATGACGTGCATCAGACGGCCTGGGTGATCGATGAGGAATTGCAGGAAAGCGATCCTGACAAATTAATCATTATCTCTGAGCTGGAAGTCGGCAAGTTCGGCCCGAAGATCAAGCAGCATTCCAAGGTTGCAGCTATCGCACAGCTAGCCAAGATGGGAGGATGGGAGGCTGCTCAGAAGTTCGAACATGCCGGACCTGGCGGCGGACCCATCTTGACCAAGGATGTCAGCGAGCTTTCCGATGAGGCGCTTCTTGCGTTGATCGCTGGCACCGACAGCCAATGATGGTAATGACGCCAGTGCAACTGGCCGCCCAAGAGTTACTTCGGCGCAGGAAGGCTCGCAGAGGCCTTCTCGACTTCATCCTGTATATCAACCCCGAATACATCGTCAGCGAGTTTGCGCAGGAGTTATGCGCGGCGCTGGATCAGTTCTTCATTGATCAGCAGGCCGGGTTGCGCCCCGTGCTGGTTGTCCAGGCGCCACCACAACACGGCAAGTCGGATATCGTCAGCCGGTATGCGCCTGCATTCCTGTTCGGCCAGGCTCCGGATCTGTCCATCGGCGGGCTGTCCTACTCGAAAGACCTGGCAACCGACATGAACCGCGATGTTCAGAGGATCATGCTTAGCCCTGAATACCACCGGCTGTTCCCTGGCGCCTCACTGAGCGCAAAGCGTGCCGTGACTGTCGACGTGGAAGCCAAGCGCAACAGCGACGTGTTTGAGATCGTCGGGCGCAAGGGGCGATACGTGGGCCAGGGTGTCGGCGGGCCGCTGACTGGTAAGCGCCTGGACATCGGCCTGATCGATGACCCGATCAAGAACGCACAGGAAGCGCTCAGCGAGACGATCAAAGACGGTATCTGGAACTGGTACATTACGACCTTCCTGACTCGCCTGTCGAAGAACAGCGGCCAGATCATCATGGCTACGAGCTGGGCAACGGATGACTTGTCAGGCCGGATACTCAACATCAACCTGAAGGCCAGGCACCTCAAGTTCGTCGCGGTCAACCTGCCAGGCGAGAAGGGTTATGATCCGAGCCGCAGAGAAGGCGCGCTTGTCCCCGATCTGCATCCGCTCGATAAGCTGCTTGAGACGAAAGCGATCATGTCTGACTACTTCTGGTCGGCCATGTATCAACAGTCCCCTGTCGCGCTCGGCGGCAACATGTTCAAAACGGATTGCTTCAAAACCTGGAAGGGAATTCCGCCAAGACTCAAGTGGCGCGCCGTGTTCGCGGATACCGCGCAGAAGACCAAGGAACATAATGACTATTCCGTGTTCCAGTGCTGGGGCGAATCCTGGGAAGGTCAGGCTGTCATGCTGGATCAGATCCGTGGCAAGTGGGAGGCTCCAGAGCTGCTGACACAAGCGAAGGCGTTTTGGGCCAAACACAAAGCAGAGAATAACGGCACGCTGCGAGCTTTCAACGTCGAAGACAAGGCAAGCGGAACCGGGCTCATCCAATCTATGATCGGCATTCCGGTTGTTGGCATCCCTCGGAGCGTTGACAAAATCACGCGAGCCATGGACGCAATCCCCCTGATACAATCAGGAAACGTGCTACTGCCAGAAGATGCGCCGTGGCTATCTGACTACCTGTCCGAATTCGCGGCCTTCCCGAAAGGCGCTCATGACGACCAAATAGACCCGACCATGGATGCCATTGGCGAAATCCTGAGTCCGGTTAAGCGAGATTGGAGAGCAATGTTATGAGTCGAACCCGTGGCTTCATTGACGGCATCACGAACATCGTAAACCAGTTGGCAAACCGCCGAAGCGCGGTCAATACCAACGTGATTACCGCACAGCGCCTAGAAGACAGTCAGCTTCGCGCCATCTTCCGAACAGGGCTCGGCGCCAAGATCATCAGCATCAAGACCGGCTATGCGCTGAATGACACGCTGCAATTCGCTGACGACAAGGATGAGAAGCTTTACCAGCTACGACTTCAGCGAGCTGTGAAGAAGGCGAGCAAGTTCATGATGGGCTTCGGTCGCGGGATCATTCTGCTGAATGAGAAGGGTGCGGATCTATCCAAGCCAATGATCGGCAAGATGGACATGAGCCGGGCGCCGCTGGACGTGTTCAGCGGCGATATGGTCACGGCGATGGATGTCAGCATCAATCTCGGCGATGTGCGCTACCAGAAGCCAGCCAGGTACATGGTTCGTGGCAAGGCGTTCCACTGGACGCGGGTAATCGATTTCACCTACTACATGCCAACTGAGCTGGATCTGCCGACCTATCGTTATGGCGGCATCAGCGAATTCGAAATGATTCATACCCAGCTCATCAATGATGCCATTGTTGAGCGGGCAAGCGGGACGATCCTCGAAAAGAACTCGACGCTTGTGCATAAGGTGGCCGGATTTGCAGACGCCGTCCGCTGTGGCGATGACGACTACCTGGTCAACTACTACGCCAGGGTTGCAGAGCTGCGCGGGATCTACGGTGACGCGGTTATTGATGGCTCTGACGACATGATCAGCGTCGCCCAAACCCTGACCAACCTGGATGCCGTCGACAACATCACGATCCGTCGCCTAGGCATGGTGACATCCATCCCGGTCCCAATCCTGGTTGGCGAATCAGTCCAAGGCCTGAACAGCACTGGTAGCCAAGAGCGTCAATCGTTCCAAGACATGATCGAAGCGCTTCAGTTCGATTACATGCTGGACCCGATCGCTGAGCTATGCGCGCACTACGGAATCACTGACGTATGCTTCAAGGAGAACCAAGGCGGCACTGCGATTGAGCGCATGGACTTTGAAACCAAGGTGATCGACAACGCTGTCAAGCTGGATGCGCTTGGGGAGGATTACCGCGCCTATCTGGAAGAGCATGACATTGTGAAGAAGGATGCGTGGAAGGAACTGTTCAAGCCTGATGAGCCGATTGATGAGCCTGCCGAAGATGTGACCGCGAGTCTCCAGCCATGAAGCGACAGATCACGACCGCGACGCCAACACCGATCAAGGCGCCGAAGTCGCCGCGCAGCATCGAGAATGAATTCGCGGACATGCTTGAATTCATGGTCGCGCAGATGGCTCAGCGATTTCAGAATCAGGTGCTGGGGCAGCTTCACGTTTCGACAGTTGAGAAGTTCGCAGATATCAGTGTGACGGTTTCTCGCGAATTCAAGGTCGTCGATCATTACTACGATTCGACCGAATGGGTCACGAATGATCTTTCGTTCACCGATGCTGCTGGGCACACATGGGAACGCGAAGAGCGCGTACAAGTGCCTTGCAAGGTGCCGGTGTTTCGATATGAGCGCCGCGATGTTTCGGTGGCGTCTAGATCGATGGTTGATCGCGACCGCATCCTTTCTTTCGAAGACGCCCAAACCGGCAACTTCTCGTCGGTCCTGCTCAGGCTGTCGAAGGCTGCCGCGAAAAAGCTTCTGAAGCAATTCAGCGACGACCGCATTGATACCGTAACGCAAAAGATCCTCGGCAAGCTGGACAAGAAGTCCAAGGAGGAGTTTTACAAGAAGGTTGCCGGGAAGACTGGAATCAACGTCGCCGATCTGATCGCAAAGGAAGGCATGAAGCCGACGACTAATGCGCTCATGACCGAGACGGCGCAATGGGTCAAGACTCTGCGCGACGACACCTTTCAGAAGTTCACGAACAACACCCTGTTCGGCATGAGCCAGGGTGAATCGCTGGACACCATTGTCAGCCAGTTTGATGATGTCGTGACCGAACGAAAGAACCATGCCAAGTTTCTGGCTCGTAATCAGGTGCAGAATTACAACTCGGTCACGACGAAGATCAGGGCGCAGAACCTAGGTATCACCAAGGCTATTTGGGAGACTGCTGGCGATGAGCGCGTCAGGCCATCGCACGAAGATCGCGAAGGCAAAGAGTTTGATCTAGCTGAGGGGCTTTATTCGTCAGTGGATGGTAAATATTTGCTCCCAGGTATTGACTGGAACTGTCGCTGTAATTACACCCTGATCATTCCAGAAACAGAAGAACCAGAAGAGGAATAAGGATTATGTCCCAGCGATATTTCATCGAAAACGGCCAAACCATCAGCCCTGCTATGGGTCTTGACTGGGACGGCTGCCTTGTCTCCTTTCTGTTCTTCGACGCTGGCGGTCTACCTGTCTCGGTCGTCGGCCTGCCTGCTGTTTCGCAGAGCATTTACGATTCAGGCGACATCTTCAAGCAGGTCTATCCGTTTTCAAATGGCGAGTGGCGATTCAATGGTCCCGCATCCAGGGTTAAAATCAGCCTGGCGAACGTGACCGGGCATGTGTCGTATCGAGTGATTATCTGGCGCACTGACGATCCGTTTCCGATGATCCCTGATGGCGCGTTCGGCGGGTTGCGGGCGATGACCTATCAATCATATGACGAGACAAACAAGAAGCTTGGGGCTCAGTGGGAGGCTTCCAGGCTTATCACGATTGCTGACAATTCTCCTGCCAGCAACGCCTATTCGATTCTTTTGACTGGGTCTAAGCCTGTTGATCTGAAGGCAAGGTCGCTCGGATTTACGGGGCTCGGCGTCATTGGGCGCATATACGAAGGTCCGACATATACGCCGGGCGTCGCACCCCCTGACCCATGGTACAACATGAACACCAGTAAACTCGGCCAGCAGCCGGAGGCTCAATTGCTGGTTGGTTTCACGCTGATAACTCCAGGGGTGAAATGTGGCGCTGACATTTACGCTGCCGGACCGGCCAGTCAGCAATCACGCGGATCTGTAGCGCTTGACTATGCGCGCAATCGCATATTGCCGAAGCCTAATACTGCCTACCTACTTGAGATTGCGAGCCTTGACCCTGCGTCGCAGCAAGTAGCGGCTCGCATCGAGATGTACGAAGGCGGGCTGGACTTGCCGATTCAGCCGCAGTAATCTTGTTGACATAGTTATTATTTCCTCATAGGATTGCTCCACCTGAACAAAGTGGAGCAAAGGAAAATGAGCAACGAACTGATCGGCAAAACCATCGTCGAGATGAAAATCGCGGATGATAAAAAGGCGCTGCTATTTGTCACATCGGAAGGCGAGCAATTGATTGCGAGGGTCGATGCGGATTGCTGCTCGCATACCTGGATTGAGTCAATTGAGATGCCAGCGCTAGGACTGCCATTCACCATCAGCGCAGAGGAATCGCTTGAGCTGAATAGCGATCTGGATACGCAAGGCGGAGAGATGCAGTTTTACGGCGCAAAATTGATTACCGACAAAGGCGACATGATTATCGATTACAGGAACGAATCGAACGGCTATTACGGCGGCTCCATGGTTTGGCCTGGCGATGATAATTATTTCTATGGCGGCGTATACAATCAGAACGCATCTAAAAATATCTGGATCGAGATTAAGGACGCCGGTTAATCGGCTCATCTTCAAGCCCCTTAACCGGGGCTTTTTCTTGCCCGCTATTTGATGCGGCACAATATTTGCTTTACCTTCTGTCCGGGTTTACAATTCGGCAAGATTTATGCCAAGGCCGGATAATGGATAAGCTCAAATTCAGCGATGCGGCAACCTATGACGGCAGTCTTCGGACAGCTGTCAGTGTTCGCGACGGCGTGCTTGAGTACCTTGGCAGCGAGATTGGCATGGAGCCATCCGACAAGATTTTCTATGTCTATCGGTCGCCAGCTACTATCGCCAACCTTGTCGCGAAGATGCCAGGTATCCCGGTAATCGGCGATCACGTTGAGCCTGGCACCGAAGACGACGACATCCAAAGCAAGGTTGAGTCGGCCACACTGATCGATTCCTTTGATGATGAGCTTGGCTCTACGCTGGCCATCAAGAACAAATTGTTGCTGGACCCGGCAATGCAGGCCGAGATCGAAGGCGGGAAGTCCCAGCTTTCTCTTGGTTATACCGGCCAGCTAACACCCCATTCAAAATACGACTTTGAGCAGATCGATCTGACTCCTACGCATCTAGCCGCTGTTGAGGCTGGGCGCTGCGGTGAAGGTTGCCGGTTCATGGATCGCAAGCCACCAAAACCAGAGGCCTCCTCTATGAAGAAGTTGCACAAGGCGTTCCTTGACGCCGAAGGGGCCTTGAGCCTCGCTCAGATCGTGGAGCTGGCAGCCGGTCTGCCTGAAGCGATCAAAAACGTACCTGCCGACAAGCTGTCCGAACTTCTGCCAGCGCTTCAGGAAATCATGGCCGCTGCGAATGCTGCTGGTGTTGAGCCTGTTGTTGATCCAGTCGTCGAAGTGCCCGACATGACCGACGAAGAAGCGGCCAAGCTGGTCGACGAAAGCGCGGGCGAAGTGACTGGCGATCCGGTGAAGGTTACCGACTCCATGCGCAAAGTTCTGGCGAAGAAGTTCAGCGACGCGACCCGTGTTGCCGTTGATGCTGCCGTGAAAACTCACGCATCTGTCATCGACAAGGCTCGCGGCATCCTGCCGGAATCCTACAGTTTTACCGACAAGGCTACCGCTCAAGTGATGCGCGATGCCCTGGCTGTAGAGCATGGTTCGCAGAAGTTCAGCGACTCCGAACTGTCGGTCGCCTTCAAGCTGCTGAAGAAATCCAGCGGCGAATATCAAACCTTCGGCGACCACAAGGCGGACGACAACAGTCTGTCCTCCCGCCTGAAAAAAGAAATGGGGGGTAACTAATCATGGCCTTTAATGAAGCCGTCGTCACCGCAATTCCGGACCTGATGCCAGGCGAGTTTATCGCCGCATCGCCATACAACTGCTCGGCATTCGAAATCTGGGAAGAAGGCCTTGTACCTGGCCGCTTCGCCAAGTTCGACGGCGGCTCTATCGATCTGCTGGATGCGTCGGTTACTCCGGTCATCGCTGGCGTTGTTCGCCGCAAGATCTCTAGTGCGCTCGAAAACGCAAACTACACCAAGCTTGGCATCGCTCCGGATCAGGTTGCCGAGATCGTAAACTTCGGTTTCGTTACCGTTGAAATTCCAACTGGCATCACGCCAACTCGTTATGGCCAGGTTTACGCGGTGAACATTGCTGGCTCAGAAATCGGCAAGGCTACCACCGTGGTAACTAACAACGTTGCAGTCCCTGGCTGCGTGTTCTGGGAAGCTAAGCGCCCCGGCACTTGGCTCGTTCTGATTCCAAAATACCTGACCGGGGTTTAAGTCATGACAGTTATCAAGAAAGATCCGTTCAAGCTGTATAACGTCAAGTCGTTCGAAGACAAGGCGGCGCTTGCCAAGAAGTTCACCGATGCCGGTGGCATTATCCTGGCGCGCAACCTGGAATTCCTCAGCACCGAGATCTTCACTCAGGAATATCCTGAGCTGACCTTTCTCCAGCAGGGGATCACCGTCAACAACGAAGGCGGTTATGCCGACACCATCAAGAAGCTGAAACTGGCGATTGCTGGTGACTTCCGCGAAGCTGGCACCAATACCAACACCACTGGCAAGATCACGCTGGAAGGTGAAGACGACAACATCCCTGTGTTCAGCATGGATGCCGAGTCGGACTGGTCCGAGATCGAGCTGAAGAAGGCCGAGCTGCAAAACATCAACCTGCCTAGCCGGTTCATGGAAGCGCACCTTGAGGTTTATAACCGCAAGATCGACACCATTGGCTACATCGGCCAGGTTCGCACCAACGGCACGTTCAAGACTCGCGGCCTGCTGAACTATGCAGCCTGGGACACTGACACCGCCGCTGGCCTGGCTTCAGCTCTGACTGGTATCGAGCTGTACGACGAAATCGCCGCACTGATCACTCGCCAGTGGAAGAACGTGTTCAACGTGGAAGTCTACAAGGCTAACCGCGTAGTGCTGCCGTGGTCGGTATACGACATCGCGACAGTGAAGATCCTGAACAGTGCAGCAGGTAGCTCCAGTGTCCTGCGCGCCCTGCAGGATAACTTCCCGAGCGTCACCTTCGGCACCACCAACCGCGCCGAAGCTGGCCAGGCGGCTGTGACGTCGACTTCCATCGCGTTCTCGACTAACCGTCGCGCGATGCAATTCCGTCTGCCAGTGCCGCTGGAAATCTCCAGCATTGACCAGCGCGGGTTCAAGTATTACATGGAGAGCTACTTCTCCATCGCTGGCCTGGACGTGATCGAAGATGGCGCTGCTGCCACTCTGACCGGCCTCTGATCAAAATAGGCGCAAGGACGCGCCACCAATTCAGGAGGGTTTGCGAGTGAGCAAATCTGAGAAGCAAGTGGGCGATACTGATTCGCTCGCCAAGGCTAATGCCGAGATCCAAGACGAGATCCAGGCTCGCGCCGACGCCAAGCTGCCAAAGGGTTCGATCACTCTGGTCAACCTGCAAGCCAACCCAATGAGTGTTCTGGGCCTGGATAGTTACGGCGAAGTCGTCGTGACCGAACTCCAGATGGCAGATCCGCGTTTCGCTGGCAAGGTTGAGCGCGCCCGGTTGCTCGGCTTGATCAAGGTAAAATAATGAGTATCCAGACCGATTTCGAGGCCCGATTCCCGAGCATCCCATGGGTGGAAGAAATCGCGTCGACCTGGGTTTACTACACCTGCCTTGAATACGTCGACCAAAACAAGGAGGCGATTCTTAACCTGATCGCCCACTTGTTGACGCTGGCATCCAATGCAGCGGCGGGCGGTGGTGGTGGATCTCCTGCGCGCAACGTCGCCAGCAAGTCCGTCGGCAGCGTCTCAGTTTCTTATGAGGCTGTCGCTGCGAGCGGATCTACCAGCAACCTCCAGTCCTGGTACAACACCACCATCTATGGCCAGACCTACTGGCTGCTCACTGGCCGCCGTGTCGGGGCTCGATTTGTATGACTCCGCAGCAGGCTCTTGCGCTCGCCCAAAAGCAGCTCAAGGCCATGGAGCGCGCAAAGAATGCGATCGTGAAGGTCGGCCTGCCTGAGAATGAGACGGCTACCAGCAAGGCGTACAAGTCGGACGGCGATAAGTCAGCACCGACCGTTCTAGAGGTTGGCATCTGGCATGAGTACGGAACTGAACACGTTCCAATGCGCTCATTCCTTCGCGGGCCATTCACCGAAAAAGAAGGCGATCTAAAGAAGGTCATTGATGGCCAGTTCGCGCTTGTCCTGGAGAAAGGCCTTGATGTCGAAGTCGCGCTAGGTCGTGTCGGGTTGGCAGCCAGGAACATCAGCGTTGGCGCCTTCAAGACTCAAGGCTATGGCGTGTGGCGTGACATCGAGCAATCAACCAAGACGGCGAAGGGTTCTTCTGGCATCCTGATTGATACCGGGCTTCTTCGGAATTCCATTACTTGGGTGGTTGAATAATGCGTAAGTCCAATTGGGTTTATCTTGGTGACGGTTGGCATCATCGCCCCGCATGGAAGGTTGCGATCAATACCGTATTGCGGTTCGTCCAGAAAGGCCGCAAGCATCAATGGCTGATTGCGACAAAGGCGGCGGGCGCTGACCTGTTCACCTGCGAGCCCGTCGCTATTGGATATTGCTTCACGAAAGTGGAGATGCGCGATGCCCCCTAACATGTCCGAAGTCCTGACCGAATGGTCGCAGCCTGTCGCGCTGAAAACCGTCACCGAAACGACTCTTGATTTTGTGCCGACGATCACCATCCTGTCAGCGCCAATCATGGCTGTCGTCCAGCCCGCAGATCCTGAAAAGCTCAAGGTTGAGCAGATCGACTTCTCCCTTGAGTACATCCAGATTCACAGCGTATCGCCGATGGCTATCGGGCAATACGTCGAATGGCTCGGGCGTGACTTCAAGCTGGTGCCATTCCGCAAAGGTTACGGCCAGTACGGCTATACCGAGGCTGTAGGCGAAGAAACGAAACTTCCGCTACTGGTGCCGACGCCATGACCGAACCAATCCTGATCGAGCTTCAGCGCTATGTGCGCGACCTGCTCGGACATCCAGAAGAATTCATAAAGGCTGGTCGACAGAACTTCGACCGCAAGCAATTCGAGCAGCCCTATATTGTGGTGGACTCTCTGTCCGGCGATATCCCGCTAGCCAGCTCGGCTGACTACGATTCTGACGCCGAGCGGATGCGCTACGTCGAACTGGTATCGCGGACATTCACCTTCGATTTCTACGGGCCTACCGCTGCGACCCTGTGCAGCAACTTCCGGCTGCTATCCCGTGGCGAGCTGTCGCTTGATCTCCAGGCCGCACTGAACATAACCGTTTTCCATCCGACCGCAGCAACCAACGTCAAGCAGTTGACCGGCCAGCAGTACGGCGAACGCATGCAACTAGAATGCCAAGTCCACTACAGCCCGTCTCTGATTGTTGATATACTGCGAATCGACACAGTGCAACTTCGCATAATCGGCGAACGAGGTTTGATCTATGAGCAATAGAATCTATCGGCGCCGACCACCTCAGAGGGCTCATTAATGGCCAGCATCAATCGGGTAGTCAATGTAGCCCTCTTGCCAGAAGGCCAGCAGGCCAGCAGAGACAACATGAATGTCATCGCCGTCCTTACGAGCGAGACTGGCGTTATCACTAGCGCTGAAAGATATCGAGCGTACCTTGAGATCTCCGCTGTAGAGGCGGACTGGGGAACTGCATCCTCGGTAACTCAGTACGCACAAGCCGTCTTCGGCACCAAGCCGAACGCGATCAACTTCGGCGGAACACTGATCATCGGCTTGCATCGCGCAGTCGCTGAAAACGTTCCCGCGACTGCCGCGACTCTTCGCAGTACCCAGCTTGTTGAGGCGACAATCGTCTCCCAGCTTCAGACGATCAGTGATGGTAGCTTCAACATCACAGTTGACGCTGTGCCGGTGGTTGCCGCGAGCTTGGACTTCAGCGCTGTAACCACGCTCGACGGGATCACTGCAATCCTTGATACCGCCATTGCGGGCGCTACCGTCTCGCACAATAATGGTTATCTGACTGTTACCAGTTCTACCACTGGTGCGACCAGCTTGCTGACTTACATGACTCCGGGTCCAGCGGGCACCTTCATTGGTGATCTGCTCACCATGTCCAGCGGCACTGGCGGCACCCTGACCCAAGGCGCTGCTTCGGTAGTCCTGCCAATCGAAACCAAGGTTGAATCGATTAGCGCGCTGAAAACCTTGGTCAATATCAAGGGCGCGGTCTTCACCGATATCGTAATAGATGCTGAAGTTCCGACCCTGGCCGCATGGGCTGGCGCAAATCAGACCATCATTTACAACGTATTCTCCGGCTCCAGCTATCTGGCGGTGGCTACGGCCAACCCGGTTTGGGCGGTCAAGCTGGCAAGCCAGACTTATTTCCGCTGCCTGTACAGCAAGTCTGGCAATCGTCTGCTCGCAGCCACCTACATGGCACGCACTCACACGGTTAATTTCAACGCCGAAAACTCGGCGATGACGATGAATCTGAAGACTCTTAGCGTTCCATCCGAAACCTATTCGGACACGGAAATGGATAGCGCCAAACGGGTCGGGCTCGATCTTTACACCAGTATTAAGGATACGCCGGTCGTCCTAACCAGCGGCGCCAATGACTTTGTTGACAACGTTTACAACATCACCGCATTTATCGATGCAGTGCAAACGGACATGTTCAATATCCTCAAGGCGACAGGGACCAAGATCCCGCAGACCACGCGCGGCGTTAACACTCTGGTAGCTCAGGGCGAGAAGACATCCCGTGGCTTTGTACGCGCTGGCGTGTTCGCTCCTGGTGCATGGTCAGGCCCGGACAGCTTCGGCAATATCGACACCTTCAACCGCAACATCGAACAGTTTGGCTTCTACTGGCTGGCTGGCTTGTTGCGTGATCAGCCTCAAGCGGATCGAGCGGCGCGTAAATCCCCAGTGCTGCAATGCGCCGTGAAAAACTCTGGCGCAATCCACGAAGCGTCGATCATCATCCTATTCAACGCCTGAGGGGCTGACCAATGAGCAGAATCACAATCTCGATGGACAGCGGCTCGCTGATCCTGAATGACTACACGTTCAAGAGCTTCGCGGAGGGTGATTACCTGACCATCACCCCGGTCAATGCACACACTTCACGCGTCAACTCGGCAGCCGGTGGTGTGACCATTGGCGAGCGGATGGACAAGGACGTATACGACCTGACCTTCAGCATCCAGAAGTACAGCGAAGACGACATCTTCATGGTCGGCCTGATCAATACCGAAGGCGTTGCGCTGATCGAGGGCTCGGCAAAAGAGTCGTACACCTCTGATGGCAGCGCTGGCATTGAAAGCTGGAACCTGGACGGCGGCAGCATCACCACTCTGCCAACTCAGACCCGGAACAACCAGGATGGCAATGCCTTGATGGAATACACCATCCAATTCCGCACCGCGAAACGGAGCTTGTAAGAATGAATGCACAGGAGCAGCGGGCCGCGGCGATGGCGCAGGTCAAGGCCGTCTATGAAGATGGCGAGGCCGAGATCAATGGTCGCAAGTACAAGTTCCACAAGATGACTCACGTCGAGCGCCGCAAGGTGTTCGCGTTCTATACCTCGGTTCAGCGGCAGATCGGCAGCCATGACTTCAGCTTCTTGGATACGCCGCAATATGCCAATGTAGAGGAGGTGATGTGGTCGAACATCTCGCTTGACGGCGTAGCCATCAACAAGTCTCGTGATCACTGGGATGAGTTCCCCGAGGACTACATCAACCTGCTCAGCGTTGCCATGGGGGTTATGTCATACCCTTTTATTCGCGCCGCAGGTATCGCCTCAGCATCCCAGGCAGGGGAGCCAGCGAAGACCTCATCCGAGAAACCAATGTAAGCGGCGAACGCATGGCAATGTTCGCTCTGGTAAAGGCCGGGTATGGCAGCCTGGCCGAAATCGAAGCGATGGATACGACCGAGTTTCTTGACGCCATTGAGTTCGAACAAATCACCGCCGATATTCAGGCGCACAAATCGAGGAATCCTGATGGCGGTCGTCACTGAGTTAGTTAGTCAATTCAGCTTCAAGGGCGACCTCAAGCCCCAAGAAAACTTCAACGCCAACCTTAAGCAGTCAGTGGCATTGCTTTCGGCTGTAGCGGTTGGTTTCTATGGGGCGACAGGAGTTCTGTTTGCTTTCGTGGCTGAGGCTACGTCAGCCGCAGATGCGTTACTCGACATGAACGCCGAGACGGGAATCTCTGTAGAGAGCATTCAGGAGTTAGGATTCGCCGCCGCGCTCTCAGGCTCTAGCACCGAAGCGATGACCGCCAGCTTGGCCGGCCTAGCGAAAGTGTCAGGTGACGCTGCGCGAGGGCTCGGTAAAGGGAAGAAGGCATTCGACGAGCTTGGGATTAGCGTGAAGGACTCAAGCGGAAACGTTAAAACAGCCGATATTCTATTTGGTGAGTTGCGCGATTCGTTTGCCAGGCTTGGCACTGATCAGGCAACCCAGAAATCCATTATTGCCGCTCTCGGTCTTGATCCGTCAACACTTCAGTTGCTAAATGCCACCAGCGAAGAGGTAGCTGTTCTGGTCGAGAAATCTCGCGCCCTAGGGATTGTCACCACCGAGCAAGCTCAGGCCGCAGCAGAATTCCAGGACTCTCTCGATACCGCGAAATTCGCGGTAAGCGCGATCAGCCAGCAAATTGCTATCGGTCTAGCGCCGACCATGCAGAGGATAACGGACGGTTTTGTTGAGTTCCTTATAGCAAATAAAGACTTGATACAGGACGGGCTTAAATATTTAGGTGAAACCCTGGTGGCCGTGTCCGGCTTCCTAAACAGAATGGCTCCGATACTTGGCGTCCTGGCCGCAGCATTTGGTATTGCGCAGCTAGCGGCAGGAGGATTCGCCAAAATTATGGGGATAATCCTCTCGCCTGTTGTTCTCATCACGGTAGCCATCGTTGCGCTATTGTTGATCATAGACGACCTGATGGTTGCTCTGGATGGTGGAGAATCCGTTATCGCCGATTTCTTCATGGAGTTTTTCGGCTGGGATATCGTGCCGGTGCTGCGCGGAATCGTTGACGCATTCAAGGCGATGTTTGCGCAACTCTTGGCGCTGGCTCAGCCGTTCATTGACGCATTCAGCCAGATATTCACTGCGATCATTGCGGCCTTTAATGGCAACTGGGCGATAGCGCTTCAATCCCTTCTGGATGCCTTTAACTCGGTAGGGACTGGCATCAAGAATATTTTCATGGGTCTGTTCGATTTCATCGGGACTGCATTCGGCCAGATTCTTGCTGGCATCAAATCGGCGGCGACTTCGATCCTGCCTGATTGGGCGATTGAACTGGTCAGCTCTGGCGGATCTCCTGAAGCGCTCGGGGCGCCACAGGGCGCAGAAGGAATTGCCGCGCCACTCCCAAGCGGTAGCGGGCAAGATCCATGGGATGTGCCAGGCATGAGCCCGAACGACGCCGTAGCGATGACTCCAGCAGGCAACACATCGGTTAACAACAGCCAGATCAAGCAAGAGATCAAGATTGACATCGCGAGCAGCGATCCGAAGCAGGCTGGCGCGGCTGTCGATAGTGCATTGCAGGACCAACTGAAGACCGCCAAGACCCAAGTTAACCGAGGTGGCCGATGAGTATTCAGGATCTGAAGGTTGGCGAAACCAAGGCGCTCGAATCGTCATCGCTGGAAGAGGTCGGTATCGGCGGCTTCACCTTGTTCGCCAGGGTCAGCGATCAGACGCAGTACAGCACTGCATCGCCGACATCGGTTGTCGAGGACGGCACCTATATTGGCGATCAGCTCATCAATGCGCCGATCAAGATCACGATCAATGGCGAAGTCGCTGACGTGTTCTTCAATTCGCCGCCTCGCAGCGCTTCCGAAAGCCGCCTGCCAACAGTAGGCAAGGTGTCTTCATTCCTGCCGAAGCGCACGCCGTCGCAGGTTCAGCGAGTCGCCAAGGTCGTCGATAGCGCCGGAGATTCACGTAGGGCGATCAATGAGAAGATCTCCCTTGGTGCCAAGCCTGGAGACTTCGCGGGGAACAAGTCCGGATCGAAACCGATTCGCGAACAGTTCGTGGACTTCATTGAAACGCTGCATTACGGCAAGCAGCTCACAACGATCTCGATGCCGTATCGCACGCATGACAGCATGGCGATCAATGACGTAACCATTACGCGAGATAACCAGCGGCAAGCGCTGGCCTTCACATTGACCGCGCAGAAGTTTCGGATCGCTAAAACAGTCTTCGCTGATGCGTCGCAATTCTATAAGAAACCGGCGCCATCAGTGAAAAGCCAAACGGGCGGCACGGCTGACAAAGGCGTTCAATCGCCAACCTCTGGCGAGGGTTCCGGCGCAGGACAGAAGAAGCAGAAGTCAGTGTTGACGGCGATTCTTGGCAGGTAATTTCGGGGTATTAAAATGGCGTTTCAAATAACCAATATCACCGACGAGCCAAGCCAGCGGCATGTTCTGCTTGTGGATGACGAAGAGATCATCATCATCCTGAACTTCTATCAGATCTCGGAGTTCTGGTCGCTCGATGTTAGCTGGCGCAATGAGCGGTTTAACGGCTTCATGCTGAGCCTTGGTTGCCTGCATATCCAGGCGCTGAACTGGCCGTTTGATTTCTTTGTGTCGACTACGGACTCAAGTGGGCTTGCTCCATTCCGCTTGGGCGACTTCAGCGAGGGGCGCTGCGAGCTGTACTTTGTGACCGCCGAAGAGATGCAGGAGCGGCGGGGATTGGAAGTTCCGACTTGACATAATGATTATCCTGTACGATTATCGTGTTGCGCAATGAGGCGCATGACAGGAGCGAGAATTATGAGCGTCAAAGATGATGGTAACGCGGCATTTCCGATGCCAGGTTCGGAGCATAACAATCCGTGGTACGGCATGAGCCTGCGCGATTACTTCGCGGCCAAAGCGATGCAGGGCATGGTTGCTGCTGAGTTCGGCGCAACTTTCAGCCCAGAGCATTGGGCTGAATATTCCTACAAGATCGCCGACGCCATGCTCGCAGCTCGCGGAGAATCAAAATGACCTACATCACTGAAACCCTGACCAAAGACGAAGCCCTGCTTGCCGAGGGCAAGATCTCCAAGTGGTCGCTGTTTCACATTTACTGCGCTGCCGTAATCTTCGGCGTGTCGGTCATCTGCCTGCCGATCAGCGCTCTCTTGCTGATCTACGCCTACCTGAAGATCCGGTCGACCGAGATGGGCATCACCAGCAAGCGAGTCATCCGCAAGTCCGGCGTGATCATGCGCGATACCAGTGAAATTAGGTTGAACAAGGTCGAATCGGTATCGGTCAAGCAGGGTTTCCTCGGGCGCATCTTCGGCTATGGCGACGTGATTATCTCGGGTAGCGGCGGGAATGATGCCGTGATGAAAGGGGTTAAAGATCCGTTGGCGTTTCGTGCCAAGGTTGATCTCGCCACCGAAAACATGGATCGATTCTTCAAGGGGCAAAGCTCGCTTATACCGGCAGGCGGCGCAGCATGATCCAGATCGATTGGAGCAAGGCGCCGGAAGGTGCGACACATTTCGATTGCCGCGAATATGTCTCGCCTGCATTCATGCGAAAAAACCACAATGGCCGCGACTGGGAATATTTCGGCATGAGCTACTGGATCATGTACGGCCAGTTAAGCGCAGATCAGGCAGCCAAATTGATTGTAAGGCCGAAGGAGTGGACAGGCGAAGGCCTGCCGCCTGTTGGCATCGAATGCGAAGTTATGGGCGGCGGACTGCCTTCTACCGCATTTGACTGGGAGCGCTGCACGATACTGTTGATAAACGAAGGGGCAGACGGAAAGCAACAAGTATGCACGAGAGATTTCAGAGGCGATCTTGCAATTTACTACCCGGAGATTGACGCGGTTTATTTCCGCCCAATCCGCACGCCAGAGCAGGTCGCGGCGGAAGTGCGCGAAGGCGCAATCCACGAAATGGTCGACCACCTGAAGCGCTGGAATACCGTTCAAGACCTGTGCGGCGATCTCTACGATGCCGGATACCGCAAATTCGAAATAGTGGAAGACTGAAATGGCCGAACGCTTCCTTAGAGACTACCGGCTCACCATTGGGATAGGCGACCAGGCTGTCGTCATCCTGCCGCCATTCCGAATCCGCTTCAGCGTCGACAAGTCCGACAAGTCCGACCTGAACAAAGCGACGATAAAGATCGACGGCCTCAACACGGACAAGCGCCGTCGATTGGTTCGCGATCCTGACGAAAAACCAGCCAAGGGTGACGATGGAAACGCCAAGCCAACCTCGAACACGAATAGCGGTTATTTCCCGGTGCTGCTGGAGATCGGCTATCAAGGCAAGCTTGAAACGATCTTCAGGGGCTCCATTGATGAAGCTGGCAGCACTCGCGAGAATGACGGCCAGTTCGTCACGACCATCTCCGCAATGGATGGCGGAGAAGACTTCCTTCGCGGGTTCGTATCCACCACAGTGACCAGCAAGTCCGCCGCTGTTGATGCGGCACTCGGCACCATGCCGAACACCAAGAAGGGAAAGGTCGGAGCCCTGGGCGATATCACGCGCCCCAAGGTGCTGGTCGGCAACTCCATGGCTGTCGTGTCTGAAATGCTCGGCACTGACCAGCGCTGGTTCATTGATGATGAGCGCCTGAACATCCTGGGGCCGACTGAGGTAGTTTCCTCATACATTCCCGTGATCAGCGCAGAGACTGGCCTGATCAACACGCCAGAGGCTGACAAGAAAGAAGTTACGCTGACCACCTACCTGAACCCATCGGTCAAGGTCGGAGGCCTCTACCAGCTTGTGTCGGTCACTGCGCCGCATCGTAACGGTGTCTACAAGTGCAAGCTGATCACCTACAGCGGCGACAGTGACGGCACGGACTGGTTTCAGCGCGTTACGGGCGAGATCGCAGAAAACTATTCGGTGCCGAAATGACTGACAAGAAAGAAGAGCTGACAGATGTTCTGAATGATGCGGTGATCACGGCGCTGGCTAATACGCACACGATCCTGATCGCCAAGGTTACTGCCGTGGGCGAGAAGACCATTGACGCACAGCCTGTCATCCAGCGCGTGGTTGACGGCCAGGCGATAGATCTGCCTGTGTTCCCTTCGATACCTCCAGTCTTCCTGAGTGGCGGCGCGAGCTATGACGCGCACCCGATAGCCGTGGATGACTACTGTCTTCTGCTTGTCAGCGAAAGATGCTTCGACCGCTGGTATGGTGGCGCTGACAACGTGCCGCCGATTGAGCCGCGCATGCACGATTACAGCGATTGCTTCGCACTGGTTGGCGTATCCCCTGCATCCATGGCCAAGACCATTCCGACGACCATCGAGCGCTTCGGCGATTCAACCGTGACTGGCGACTGGATTCATACCGGGAATTACACGCTGATTGGTAGCCTGGATGTATCGTTGAATACCGACTCGACTACCTACTCAGTGGCCGGGACTCCAGGCTGGAACGGCACATTCGCAACTGGCGATTCCAGAACCGTCACCGTTGTTTCCGGAATAATCACAAACGTCGCATGATGCTGTAAGATGCTGGCATAGCTCTTGCAGGTGACGACATGCGCGTATCAGGTCTAGATGAAGATGGTGACTGGCGGTTCGGTCGTGGCCTTGCCGTGTACGTTTCCCGCAGCGATGCCGTCCGACAGAACGTCGTCACCCGTTTAAAATCCTTTCGCTCTGACTTCTTCCTTGATGTTGACGCTAACGTCGACTGGATCGACCTGCTTGGTCGAAAAGGAACTCAAGAAGAAATCATGCGCGCAGTCGAGCGCGTCACGCTGGCAACCGATGGCGTAACCACGATCACCAACCTGGAAATCGAGGTCAAGACAAGCACCCGCAAAGCCACTATAATACTGTCGTTTGGCACGATTTTTGACGAAAGCATTACTGAAGAGATAACCATCTGATGCCAGGACCGACGATTGACGCCAGCGGAATCACGATCCAGAGCTTCGACGAGATCTTTGCCGAGCTGGTTGCTGGCTATCAGGCGATCTACGGCGTAGATATCAACCTGGCCCAGGAGAGCCCTGACGGCCAGCGAGTGGCTATCGAGGCAAAGTCGCGCTCCGACATGCAGTCGTTCGGCCTGTGGATAGCCAACAACTTCGACCCTGACTTTGCTCGCGGGATCTTCCAGGCGAAAATCGCCAAGCTCTCTGGCGTGTTTCCTCGTCCAGCAACCAGGTCGTTTTGGGATCTATCCGTAACGTCTACCCGCGTCGTCACGCTGCCGACCGGATATCAAATATCCGATGATCTCGGCCAGCTATGGGAATTACCGGCGCCAGTCATTCTGCCTATTGGCGTAACGCCGATCACCTTTCAGGCGACCGACTTCGGATCTGTGACCGGGCTGGCTGGCGCAGTGTTTACGCCCGTCACCGTCGTGCTAGGTATTACCGACTTCACGGCGGCAGCTGATGCCGAGCCTGGCGTTGACGAAGAAACCGATGAAGAGTTCGTCCAGAAGCGCAATCTAAGCCTTGAAAATCCGGCATTCTCAACAACCAACTCTCTCGCTGCTCGCTTGCTCAATACCGCTGGCGTTTCAGACGCTCGCGTCTACGACAATGATTCCGATGTGTACGACCCGATCAATAACCTGAATGCGCATAGCATTTGGGCGGTTGTCGAGGGCGGCACTATCGATGACATTATGCAGGTCTTGCTTTTCCAGAAGACGGGCGGGACCGGGATCAAGGGGGCAATCGAGGCGACAATTCCCGAGACGCTAACCCGTCCAGACGGCAGCACATTCACAGTCATCCAGGTGCGCCGCTTTGACCGACCAGTCATGACGCCTGTTTATGTGCATCTGACGGCGACCAGAAAGAATCCGCTAGTGCCGATTGATATGGCGCTGATCAAGCAGAAGATCGCGGCCTTCAAGTTCTACATTGGCACCTCACTGGATGCCTCTGAACTGTATTGCCCAGCCTATACAGCAGGCGATGACTTCATCTTGACGCTCATGAAGATCAGCATCAACAACGTCACATTCGTTGACGGCAGCTTGTCGCCTGCTCCGGGTGCGAAATTCCAAATCGACGCGGCAAACATCACCATCACCGAGGTGATCTGATGGCGATGGTCGACGAGACGGTCAATCTGCTGATCAAGCAGTATTGGGAGAAGCCGAAAGCCAAAGCTGAAATTGAGCTTCAGGCTTCGACATGGGAAACAACCCGCGCCTTCCTTGATGCGCTTGACCAGGCTTTCGATCTAGATAATGCGATTGGCGCACAGCTTGGCGTGCTCGGTCGTATCGTTGGCATTAGCCGCTCAGTCCCAGATGTGATCCCGAAGATTTATTTTGGGTTCAGTATCAACCCGAACAATGAAGGGTTTGCCAGCAAGTTCAATCCGTCGAGAATTGGTGGTCCTTTTTATAGCAAATTCACTTCGGCTTTCACCGATCTCCAGCTTGGAGATAGTGATTATCGATTCTTTATTCGTGTCAAGGCAGCAAAAAATAGAGCGTCCGGGTATGTTTCCAGTGATAAGCACATCGGAATACAAAGCGTTGTCCTTTCTGCATTTGATGGGCAGGCATACGTTGTAGACAACCTTGACATGACGCTAACTCTTTATGTGTCGCCCACGGTAAGCCTTGATCGACTAAGGCTAATACAGATTCTTGATCTGCTCCCAAAGCCGCAAGGGGTCAGGTACAAGGTCGTTATCCAGGCTGAACCAGGCCTAACATTTGGCTTTTCAAATAACCCGGATTCCAAAGGGTTCGCTAGTAAATTTGATCCGCTGCGTGAAGGCGGTTTCTTTGCAAGAAAGGTGATCTAACATGGCAAAAATTGTCCGGTATAACGGCAATCTCGTAGCCTTCGCATCTGGCGCGCCAGGTACTGAGCGGACCATTTTCGGAGAGGTGACTCAGGCCAACGACCTAACCAGCCAAATAACCCCCGATTTCATTCGCGGCTGGGGCATTGTCGGGCCATCCGATCAGCCAGCGCTAGAAGATTTCAATGGTGCCATGTATACGCACGGCCAGTTGCTGGCTTACCTGCACCAAATCGGCGTAGCTGAATACAATGCGGCGCAAGAATATCATCTTGGCAGCTTCTCTAATGTCAGCGGTGTCATTTATGTTTCGCTCATCAACAACAACACAGGCAATGCCCCAGCCACATCTCCAGCGCAATGGAGATCGCAATCGCAGCACGGTATTTCTCGTCACATAACAAACGGGTCATTTACTGTTCCGGCAGGCGTCACCACAATCTACGTGTCCGGCTGTGGCGGTGGTGGTGGTGGTGGTGGATCTGGCACCACGTCGTCATCGTCAAGTGGCGGTGGCGGTGGCGGTGGCGCTGGAGAATCCGCGCTAAGGAGTCAGTTCGCTGTTACTCCGGGTCAGGTTCTGGCCATCTCTATAGGGGCTGGCGGTTCGTCTGGAGCTATTAGCGGGTCTGGCGGGTCTGGCGGCACGACCACTCTCGGCGCAATTCTAACTCTCGGCGCAGGCCTTGGCGGCAGCCCTGGCTCTGTAAGCGCCTCTGGCGCAATAGGTGGCGCAGGTGGTTTGGGATTCCCTGGCGGCGCGACAGGCGCGGACGCCACAAACAACGGGAATGGCGGAGGATATGGTGGGCCAGGAGGGTCTAGTTTATTTGGCGTTGGGGGCCGCATCATCAAAGGTAACGGCGGCAGTGCTACGGCTGGCGCAGCAGCGGCCTATTTTGGTTCTGGTGGCAGCGGGTCAGGCGGAATAAATGGGAACCAGACAGGCACGGGTGCGGCAGGCGGCGTAGGAACGCCCGGTATATTAATCATTGAATGGTGATAATGTGAATAAGTACGCTGTTGTGAATGAATCAAGTGGCATCGTTGAAAACGTCGTGATTTGGGATGGTTCGGTTGAGTCCGGCTGGTCGCCACCCGATGGCTATATTGCGGTGGAATCAGATCAGGCGCAGATCGGCTGGATGTATATGAATGGCGTTTTCACGGCGCCCCCAGTAACGCCACCGCCACCGCCAACCCCTCAAGAGATTTCCGCAGCAAACATCATTAAGCTACAGGTCGAAACTCAGCTTGCGGCAGCGCAAAAGGCCGCGCTACAGAACAGGATCGGAACTCTTAACGATGCCATAGATCTTGAAATTGCAACCGGTGAAGAGGTGGAAGAACTGCCGATTCGCCAGGCCCAGCTCCTTGACTGGAAGCGTTACGCGGTTTACCTGGGGCGCGTAACGCTTCAGGAAGGCTGGGCGCTAACAGTTGAGTGGCCGGTACAGCCAGCATCCGGAATGGATCTCTCTGTTTCCGGCTTAGCCCCAGAGCAGGCATAATGCCAGCCAACAAATAAAAAGGGTTGACCATGGAAGATCCAGCCGTCATTGCAGGAATGCCAGGGGTGATTGCTATGGCGGTTGGCGCCTTCCTTGGCTGCATGGCCGCCTTCAACAAGTGGCAGCAATCGCAAAAGAACGATGTGACACAAGTCACGATCCTGACTGACGACCGTGACCGCTGGCAGGAAAGAGCCGAGAAGGCAGAATCGGCGATTGATGATTACAGGGAAAAGCTGAACCAAATCATCCTTGATCAGTCGGAAATGAAAGCGCAAAACGCCGTGATGATTGAGCAGCTTAAAAACCTGCGAGAAGAAAACGATGAGCTGCGCGCCGAAGTTCGAAGGCTTGCAGGAGGTTCAAATGTCCGATCAGTCTCCTAGTCCGTGTGACCATAAACGCATCGCCAGGGAGCGTAGCCGCTTCCTGTGCTACGGTGCTCTATCCATTGCGCTGGCGGTTGGCTTCGGATATTCCATGGCGGCAATGAGGTATCAAGGGGCTTTTGCGGCTATCGCTGAAGTAGGGTCGAAAGAACGCACAAGCCTGCATAATCGTTATATGCGCCAGCTTGGAAAGCGTGACCGGGAAATAAACGAATTGATCAGGATCTGCCAGCCAGGAGTTGAGCCTAGATGACCTACCCAAAAGCGGCAATCGAGGCGGCATTCCAATTGCTGCCAGCCAAAATGGACTCACTGAATGCTCGTGTGATCCTGGCGGCTATTGGCTATCAAGAGTCTGGCTATCAAGTCCGCATCCAATACGGCAATGGTCCGGCTCGTTCCTATTGGCAGTTTGAGAAAGGCGGCATCAAAGGCGTAATGCTTCATCAGGCAAGCGTGCGGCTGGCCGTATCGGTCTGCGAGGCGCGAGGCGTCGAATTCAATAGCTCTGCCATCTGGAAGGCAATGGAAACCGATGACGTGCTTGGCGCTGCCTTTGCGCGACTGCTGATGTACACCGATCCAAGGCCGCTGCCTGACAATGCTGAAGATGCCTGGGAGATGTACGCTAAACGCTTGTGGCGTCCGGGCAGGCCGCATCCAGACAAATGGCCTGACTCATGGGCGTTCGGCCTGGAGCGTGCAAATTGAACTGGTCAGACATCGGCAACATGGTAGGCCGCGTCGCGCCAATCGTCGGAACCCTTCTCGGTGGCCCCGCTGGTGCCGCTGTAGGTGCGTTAGTCGCGAGCGCGCTGAATGTGTCGAATGACCCTGAAGCGGTTAATGCTGCGCTTGCTGGGAACCCTGAAGCATTTGTGCGCATCCAAGAGCTGCAAATAAACGCACGGGTTCAACTTGAGCAATTAGCCGTCCAGATCGAAACGACCCGGATTCAGGCTGAAGGCGCACAGTATTCTGCCGAGGCTGCTGATCGGGATAGCGCAAGACAACTGGCAGCTAAGCAGCCAAACGACATGATCCGGCCAGCGCTGACCATTGTGACGCTGGCCGGATCTTTGTTCGTTGTCGTGGCTACCATGCTTGGATGGGCGAATGCCGCGATCACTGATCCAACGGCATCGCTCACTGTGGGCATGGTCCTCGGCCTATGGCTTGGCATGACCAAGGAAGTCATGGGCTTCTGGTTCGGCATGACCAAGGAATCGCAGAAGCAGAACGCGATTGTCACTGAGTTTGCGGTTGCGCCTGGCACGGTGACCAAGCCGGATAAGTGATTAGGCAATGGGAGCGATTGGCGCGGGCTTCCAATAACTACCTTGATTAGTAACTTCGCCCCTTCGCTTGAGCCTTTGCAGGGACGCGCTAACCAGTACGCGATCAATTTTCAAGCAATTAGATAGGAAATATGCGGTCCCGCCGCCTTGCGCATTGATTTCCACCCACACACTTGTGTCGCGAAGATCATTGCTAATCTTGCGTAACATGGATTCTCTGCTCATTTCCGCATCGCCCTCATAATCGCCGCAGTCGTCTTGCAGGCCGAATACTTACGCTGACTATCATCAGGCAGCGCGCTCAATTCAATCGGATGATGACCGCCAACCCAGCAAGTCGGCTTCCAGGGTAGATCTCGGTGGAGTTTGTTTTTCATGGCATCACCTGTTCAGGATCAATACTGAAGTCATCTTCTCGACCGTATCCGAACTCATCGCCAAATTGCCAAACGGCGGCGACTCTTCCGGCGACGAATGTGTGAGCGACAATTCGGACGTCGCGGCAATATTCCCTTGAGTCAAGAATGCATATGCAATCGACGGGAGGTATACCGACTCCCTCATAAGCGACTTTGGCTCGCTGCCGAAGCTGTTGCTTGATCTCATCGGCTGTCTTGGCCATCACGCCACCTCCGTCACAACAACAACCCACTCGCCACCCTTCTGACCGCCAAGCTTGATCGAATAATTGTTACCGCTGAAGGCCATCTTTTCGGCCATGGCAAAGGCTGACTTCGGATCGAGTGTGGTTAGCGTGAAGCCTGAGCCGTCTTCGTGTTCGCGTAGGGTTTCGGTGATCATGATTATTCTCCTTTGCGATAGTCGCGGGCATCGGCCATGCACTCGCGCTTCAGTGCCAAATATTCACGGCGATCTGCCGGGAAAGCCTGCCAGCTATTGCGGCTGCACTCACGGGCTAATCGAACGCATGACTTCATTTTAGATTCGGTGAATTTGCTCATTTCAGCCTGCTCCTGTCGCTTCGTTTCTGGTGAGCCAACTATAGATCCGCATAATAACTATGTCAACACCAGATAACAAAAAGCCCGCACGAATGCAGGCTCCAGGTTTTCACTCATCCATCGGAGGCGGATCGCCAAATGGATCGTCATCATCCATTGCTGGTGGCGGCGATTCTTCTTCGATGACCTGCGCCGGAGTTGGCTTAACTCGCGCCTTCTGACCGGCAGTCATCGGCGCCTTCTTCTCCAGCTTTGCGATGAACTGATCCGGCGTGATTTCGCCAGAATCGATCTTTGCCTGAGCTCCGCTCAATTGCTTGGCAAATGCTTCATCTGGCCAGAATACCGGTTGCGCTGCTGGAGCCTGTGTATCTGCCGGATAATACGGCTCAACCGTCTGCGCAGATTTCTTGCCGCGAGTCGCGTTGGTCATGATCGTTTTCTTGCCGTCGATGTGGCTCATGTGACTGGTTCGAATGCCGCCCTCAGCCTTACCCGCCCACATGACCGTAGTATCGTTATACAGCACGACATAGCGCCCAACCCACTCTGACGGCTCAACATCAGACCAGCACGCAGCCAGGACGCGGCGAGATGTCTTGCTCGGCTTCCAGGGTTGCGGATGCGAGTCGACAAAGATGCAGATAGGCTGATCTGCTGCACCAGTCATCTGGATATCAGTTATCCGGCAAACCAGTGGACCGCCAAGCAAGTCGGCAGCGTTGATCTGGTCGCTCTTGGCCATGGTTGTGCCAAGGAATTCTTCACGGGTGATGCTCATTACACGCCTCCAAAGGCTTCATCTGACAGCAGTTCATTGGCTGCCCACGATGTAACACTGGTGAATTCTGATTCTTCTTCGTAGCCATTCCACATGCCGGAATCAAGGCAGCGTGCGTATGTGTCGAGTGCCTCACGAGCATGGCGGCGACCAAGCTCAAGGGCGATCTCGTCGAGGTCATGCAAGATAAAGCCGTGCGGCGAGTCTTCTTCAAGCGCCGCCAGCGGGAAGTCGTCGCACTTCTCCCCAGTTTCCCACTGCCAGACCATCTGATAGAAGGCGATCTGCATGTAGTAGCCGTAGTTCGTGATAGCTCTGGCGAACTCATTGCCGCGAGCATCCTGACCCTTCTT
>Ga0193740_1000015_pt1 | contig 42642 bp, 43 predicted proteins | sample L2s1metaG_FD_145072 | JGI IMG/M metagenome (GOLD analysis project Ga0193740, IMG submission 145072) | Soil microbial communities from a riparian zone of the East river system, Colorado, United States - L2s1 | ecosystem: Environmental > Terrestrial > Soil > Riparian zone | place: USA: East River... | reverse complement strand
CACATCACTCAACTTCGCAGCAAAAAATCCTTCCCCCTGGTAACCATCAGGCATGGAAGCAACACTGATATCGCTTTCCAGGGGTTTTTCATTTATGTTATATGACACAGGACGAGCCATAAAATTTTAATTTGATAATTTGACAATTAGCTAATTCGACAATTATCCTCTGCATTGACACCACTTTTCCCGTTTGCGGGATGTCGAACTGCCACATTTTAATCTTCCCATTTCAATGCCCCTTTCTTAAGAATGTAGATAAATCCACATGCAAAGAAGCCAACGAACAGTACCACAGCCCAAAAACCGCTCCAACCCAACTCTTTGAAATTAACAGCATAGGGATAGAAAAAGATCACTTCCACATCAAACAAAACAAACAGGATGGCTACCAGGAAATATTTAATGGCCATTGGATGTCTTGCATCACCATGGCTTTCGATACCGCTGGCAAAGTTTTGAAGCTTATCTGTAGTTTTTCTTTTTGGTCCCAACAGATGAGTAACAACCACCAAAAGGGTAATCAATCCAACTGCAAACAAAATTTGCAGTCCGACTGGAAAATAGCTACCGGCACTGTTTACATCAGTAACATTTTTGGTGAAGTCGGTTTGAAGGAGATAAAACATAGTTTTTCAAATGGGCATGCAAAAATAAGCCAGACAGGGGAATTGCAGCATTAATATTTACATTGGCTATGGGCATAAAAAAAGCCTTCCGAAGAAGGCTCTCATAAAAAGATTATTTATTCTGTTTGGCTTTTGTTTTACTGTCAGTTGTTTTCGCCTTTGTATCACTCTTTGCGGCGTTGTTGGAGGTGCTGTTTTTTTGCTGCGGCTGTTGTCGTGTTGCGGAAAGCACTTTCTTGTAATTCTGTAAAGTAGGGTTGGTGGGATCAATCGCGAGCCCCTTATCGATGTAGGTTAATGCGGTGGCCTTATCTGCTTTGATATTATTGTAATATCCGGTCAAATAACCTGCAGCCGATACACCAACACTTTTATAAAACGCTCTTGTTGTGTCTATTGCTGCAATTCGCAATACCTGCTCATAATGAGGAACAGCAAGTCCCTGCGCCATGGTAGAATCGATTTGTGCATTTAACCTTGCACTCCAATAATGACCGTAAATGCTATCTGGAAACGCCTTGCTGTAAGCCTTAAATAAGCTATCTGCTTTTGGTAAATTACCGCCCTGGTAAAAATCTACACCAATCGAAACCAGGTTCTGAGCATTGGCATTTGCACCTTGCAAACCATAAAGAATCATACTAAGATTTGCTACCAGCAATTTATTACCCGACTTCCTGGCATCTTCTAAAAACTCTCTAAGGGTTTTGGCCGCCTGTTGCGGATCCTTTTGAATTGCCTTATTAATATCAGCCAAAATCAAATCGTCGTTGCCTTTTCCGCAGGCCATGGCATGTACCAGGTAATCTGCCGCAGCAATATTATCCTCATTCTTTTCCTTTTCAAAAAACTGGTTGGCAAACTGGCATGCTGTAGCTGTATCCTTAATGCCCATATAGCTATGTGTAAGCAAACGGTACACCCTGGATCTTGGGTTATTATTGGTTTGAGCAATTATGTTCTTACCAAGATTTATGGCTTCATTAAACTGCCCCTGAACAAATTTTGTCTGGGCCTGCAAATAGGTATTTTCTACTCCGGGATCTGATGCGCCTACATACTTATTTGCAAAGTTTTCTGCGGTGGTAAAATCCTGCTTTCCAAAAAGATTGTAGTTATAAAGCCTCATGTATGCGGGAGCAAATCTTGCGTCCGCCGCTAAAGCCTTATTGTAATTTTCTAAAACAATGTCCCAGTCATTGGGTTGTCTTAAACTTTTTTGAGATTCATAGATATAACCAATTTTGTACAGGGCCGGTGCAAAATTTCCAGCCTTGTTATAAGCCTGAACCGCATTGCCCCCATCACGTTTTTTCCGGTATGCGTTTCCAAGGTTCAGCCAGATATCAGGATTGTTAGCAGCAAGCTGACTGGCCTCGGTCAACTTTGAAATGGCGTAATCCAAATCGGTTTTCCTTTCTTCAGAATAGGATTCGGTGATAGCACGACCAACTGCATTCAAAATGGCCGGATCATTACCTTTCTTTCCTTTGCTGGCATTAATAGCAGATTCAAAACGTTGCCTGGCTTCATTGGGCTTACCCTGCAACAGTTCCACATGCCCCTGTCCTGCCAAAATCAAAGGTGCATTGTTGCTTGCCGCAGCTGCCTTATCATAAACAGCTTTGGCTCCGTTAACATCATTGTTTACTATAAGAGTTTGGCCGAGCCAATAATTTGCTTCAATATTATTTGGATTAGTAGCAAGCAATTTCTCGAAAGTTGATTTTGCACTTTGATATCTTTCTGCGTACAAATCACTTATTCCCTGCTGAACATTCTGTGCCAGAGCACTTATTGACGCCAGTACAGAAAAAAATAATACGATTGCTGATTTCTTCATTGTACTTTTTTCTTTTAGAGTTTAAAATTATTCTTTTGGTTTGCTTATTACTTGTTAATTACTCCTCAATTCTGCATCCCTGATATAATTAGGCAATACTACAGGCATCAGGTAGGCCCTTCTAAAAACCAACTGGCCTTGCATGGTATACAGGAAATGAGCAAAGCCATGTGCCAATCCAATATGCCGCTCCTTTAAATTATACACTAAATCCCGTACCATAGGATAACTTTTGGTATAAATAAAAATTTGCGAAGGTTTTACGTAAAATCCTGCGCTATCCGTGCTTTCCACATAGGCTGTCCGCACTTTTTTCATATAAGAAAGTTGTGCAGTATCATCCTCATTTCCTACCCAGCTGTATCCTAGGAACCCAACAGCGTTTTGCGTTTTGGAGACATAATCGATTACCTCTATGCTGCTTGGCGCTGCCTGAACATTTGCTCCCAGTTTTTTACCTTTCAGCACAGAGTCAAGCATAAACCGCACCGTACTGGTCGCCGTGGTGCCGTCAAATACCGGAATTAAATTTTCATTAGAATTTCCTGATAACAAATCTTTTATTCGATCTAACGTAAAAAAGCTGTCTTTGGCTGCCGGATTAACGATCACTGCAATAAGGTCCCGGGCAACTGTTAGCTTGGATGGTTTCACATGTACGGAATCTATCATAAATATCTCCTCCTCCTTTGAATAACCCCTGGTTGCAATTACCATTTTGATCGAATCAACAGCAAAATCTTTCAAACACTCTGCCTCCGGTTTATAATGAACTATAATTTTTGTATCAGGATAAAGGGCCTCGTATACTTTTACCTCTTCATCAATAACGGGTTTAAAACTTTCATCGCAACTAATATGGATCGTTCCGCTGTCAAACCGGTCTGGCATTTCTGCTTTTTTCTGCTCATCACTTTTACAGCCCGCAAACAAAAAAATAAGCAATAAAAAGTACCAGCCAATCAAACCTCTCATCTAAAATAATTCTTTTTGTAACCCCTGTAAATTCTCCAGATGCCGTACAAGATAAATAATATGCTTAAGCCTTTACGATTGATATCATCCAAATTGCCCACTTTGAAAAGCAGCAACATAGTACCTGCAACAACCAAAAGACCGCCCATGGTAAAATCCATGATTGATCTTACCCGAATTGTTCTTTTTCTCTGTTGTTCTTCGAATTCTTCAAGCATACATTTATTTGGTGCTGGCAAATTAAAACAAATTACTGTTCAACGCCGACAAATGTAACCGGTTGTGAGAAAGCTCTTGATACTGGTTGACCGTTTTGAATAGCCGGTTTCCACTTGGGCATTTTCTTTAATACGCGGATCACTTCATTATCAAAAATTTTTCCGGCCGACTGGATGATTTCAAAACTGGTAACCGTGCCTTCTGCTGAAACGTGGAATCTTATCGATACCATTTTTTTATCACCGGGTTCTAATTGGTCAGGAGCGATCAGGTTTTTTTGGAGAAAATTTAGCCAGGCCGTTTGGCCGCCGGGAAACTCAGGTTCTCTTTCAAAAGGAAGGAATTCAGAACTTAGTTTTGGCTCTTCTTTTAATGTAGCAGGCACAGATTCTTTAATAATGGGAATGTGACTTGCGTCCATCCCATCTTTATTTATATTGGATATGAGACTGGTTAGGAATTCACTTCGGTCAGGCATAGGATTATCAACCAGTTTGTCTTCTTTAATGACAGGGGTAACAAATACCCGCTCCCTGACTACAGGCGTCGGAACACTTCGTATCGGGATACGGTGTTCTGGCTTTTTAATATCAGGCGGTATAACATGGTCAATCACTATCTCGGACTTATCATTTTCGTGTTTAACAGAAGCAGTAGTACCATGTAGTCTGCTTAAAAGAAAAACCAGAAGTAAACTACTCAGAGAAATCGCCAATGCCAAACTCAATCTGTTATTGTAATTTTTTCTAAGTGCATAAGCACCATACTGCTTGTTCCGGTTATCAAAGAGGATGTCAAGTATATCCGCTTTGAGGATCTCATTGCTGGTCATAATTGTAGATTTAATGTGCATGAATAATAATGATCCAGGATAGGGACGATTGCTTTACCGGTAATTGCAAATTTTGCTATTGAGATGTATGAAGTTTTCATTTCCATAACTTTTATGAAAAAATCCTAACCGGCACATAGTGTAATTTTGCAAATCAAAAACTAGTGAATGAAAATTTTAATGGTGTGCCTGGGAAACATCTGCCGTAGTCCTTTGGCAGAAGGGATTTTGAAACACAAGACAAAACAGGCCGGACTTGATTGGCAAATCGACAGCGCCGGTACAAATGGTTACCATGTTGGAGAGGCACCACATCGTCTTTCGCAAAAAGTAGCAAGGCTCAATGGTATCGATATCTGCAATCAAAGAGCAAGACAATTTGTAAAAGAAGATTTTGACCGGTACGATAAAATTTATGCTATGGCCGATGACGTAGTGGATGATATGAGAAGAATTGCAAGAGATAAATATGATCCTTCTAAAGTTGATTTGTTTATGAATGAATTGTATCCCGGTAAGAATTATGCTGTTCCCGATCCCTGGTATGGCCCCGAACCAGGATACCATGATGTATATAAGATGATTAATGAAGTTTCTGATGCCATCATTCGCAAATATGCTCCCCCCGTATCACTTAAAGGGTGACTCAGGTGAAGAAACCTTCTCATCATAAATAAGTTGTTTTTTTGCACCTTCAACAAAATATGACTGATAAAAAAAATAAAGAAGATTTAAATCCAGGTTCGGCTTCCAGGGGGACAGGTGGAAAACCTTCTCTTCCGCAGGGCACCCGTGATTTTGGGCCGGATGTAGTTCGTAAAAGGCAATACATTCTCAATACAATTAAATCTGTTTTTGAATTGTATGGATTCCAACCTTTGGAAACCCCTGCCATGGAAAACCTGGACACCCTTATGGGGAAGTATGGCGAAGAAGGTGATAAATTGATCTTCAGGATTCTTAACAATGGCCTGGACAACCCGGCAAAAGAACAACATGCGCGGGAGGAATTTGAAAACGTGCTGAAGGGAAAGAATTCAAAGACAATCACTGAACGTGCTTTGAAATATGATCTTACCATTCCATTTGCACGATATGTAGCAATGAATCATAATCAATTGACATTCCCATTCAAGCGTTATCAAATTCAACCCGTTTGGAGAGCCGACCGGCCGCAGAAGGGAAGGTACCGTGAGTTCTGCCAATGTGATGCGGATGTGGTTGGAAGCAATTCATTAGTTAACGAACTGGAATTGGCAAATATTTACAACGATGTCTTTCAAAAATTAGGAATTAGCAATTATGAATTAAGAATTAACTCCAGGAAAATTCTTACTGCTCTTTCAGAAATTTCGGGTGGTGCTGATAAAATGATCGATATCACCATTGCCATAGACAAGCTGGATAAAATAGGGATGGAGAAAGTAAAAGAAGAACTGTCAGGAAGTGGATTAAATAATAACCATATTACCGTTATTGAAGACTACCTCAACATCACCGGCAGCAATGAAGAAAAATTATCAGCAATAAAAAAATTATTCAGCAATTCTGCTGTTGCTCAAAAGGGAATTGAACAAATTGAATTCATTGTAGACACCATCAAAAATTCAAAATCAGATATCCCAAATTTGATCATTGACTTCACCTTAGCCCGTGGATTGAATTACTATACGGGGATCATTTTTGAAGCAAAGGCTCCCCCGGTAGTAAAGATCGGCAGTATTGGCGGCGGCGGAAGATATGATGACCTCACCGGTTTATTTGGCGTGCCAAACATTCCAGGTGTTGGAATTTCCTTTGGGGTGGACCGTATTTATGATGTGATGGAAGAATTAAAATTGTTTCCGGAAACGATTGACATCGGAACTAAAATTTTATTTTTTAACTTAGGCCCGGAAGAAAGTAAAATAGCCTATGGCTTTCTTCAGCAAATAAGGCAAAAGGGAATTGCTTCCGAAATTTACCACGAGCCAACGAAAATGGATAAGCAATTCAGATACGCTGAAAAGAAAAATATTCCCTTTGCCGTCATCATTGGCTCAAAAGAAATTGAAACGAAAACCTGCGTAATTAAAGACCTTCGAAGCGGCCAACAACGTTCAGTTGCCATCGAAGCTCTTTCCGAATTTTCATTTGTTTGATTATAATCTTAGGTTCATGAATTATTTAAAAATCCTTTCAGCTATCGCTATTGCTTCAGCTGTTTTTATATCCTGCAAAAATTCAAAAAGCAAGGAACTAACTGTACCCAAACATGCGTCTACAGTAGTTCGTATTAATGGGGCATCCATCAATTCAAAAGCTAATTTGAATGATTTGATGCAGGCTGACTGGTACCGTCGTAAAAAGCAAATGACGGTTGACAGTTTTGATAAACAGTTAATGGAAGATCCGGACAAATCCGGCGTTGATCTGAAATCTGATTTTATCTATTTCACCCATAAAAGCGAATTGATTACCTATTCTGTTTTTGAAGGCGGGCTAAAAGATGTTTCTGATTTTGAAAAACTGTTGAATGAAAAAAATCCAGGCAAAAAAACAGAAGATGGTGGCGGTTTTCAATTCATGCTGATCGATAATTCTGATTTTATAAGCTGGTCGAATTCCAAGTTTATTTATATCAGTGGTAAACAAGACATGGGTGCAAGTACTACAGTTTCTCCTGATAGTTTAAAGACATATGCGAATTTCTTGTATGATCTCAAAAAAGAAAACAGCATTGAATCAAATGAAAATTATTCTTCTCTGTTGAAGGAAAGCGGTGATATTCATTTCTGGAGCAATTCAGCAGATGCGCTTTCCGATTTTCAGTTTGGTCCTGTTCCATTGATTGCGGCGAGTGCCATGATGCAGGGAAGCATTACCGCAGGCACTGTCAATTTTGAAAACGGGAAACTTGTTATAAAATCGAAACAATATTTAAATGCTACTCTGTCCAAACTCATTCAAAATTATTCTGCAAAGCCTTTATCTGCCGACCTATTGAATCATGTTCCCCAGGGTGCTTCTATTGTAATTGCTATGAATTACCACCCACAATTGATCAGGGACTTTCTCAAAGTTTCAGGTACGGAATCAACAACCAATGAATTTTTGGAAGATTATAATTTATCCTTTGTTGAATTATTACAGGCTAGCAACGGCCAGATTTTAATGACAGCTTCGGAGTTAGGCCCACAGGCACCAGCTTCTGATGAAGAAATGGCCGATGATATTTTCCCGTTCGGCGGAAATCTAATGTTTGCTACCGCAGTGAATAATGACAGTTCATTCAAAAAACTGGGCACTACGATCAAGCAGGTATTTCCCACAGCAGTTGTCCAGGTTCAAAACAACTGGTTTCTGGTTGGTAATTCCGCGGCCAGTGTTAATCAATTCATTTCATCGAACAACAATCCGGTAGTTTCCGAAAAATTGAGCGGACATCCTTTTGGAATTCACATCGATATAAAGAAAGGCTTGCAACAATGGAATGTGCATGGTTTAGATAGCACTTTGTTGCAACAGATTGAGCTGTCCAGGAATTTTTGGGAAGATATTGTTTCAGTTGGCGGTGAGTTTACAAATGGTGCGGTCAGTTTTGAAACGAACGTAAATCTTGCTGATAAATCAACCAATAGTTTACGACAGTTTGCAAAATACAGCCAGCAGATGGCTGAACTTGTTAGAAAAGATGATTACGCGAAGAACAGTTCACTACAAAAAAATCTCTTCCTCTCCTATAATTTTTAAATGTATTTACAATTACAAAACTTACTGCCTCTTTATTTTGAAAACTCAAAAAAACAAACTTCTGAAATATGGGGAAAGGACCTGCGATTTGAAAAAGGAGAAATGATAAAGATTGTTGCACCATCCGGTAGCGGCAAAACCTCTTTAACTCAGTTTATTTATGGCACTCGTACCGATTACTCCGGAGCAATTTGCTACAATGACAGTAACATCAAACAATTTTCCTATGAAAATTTTGCCGGCTGGAGAAAGGATCACATCAGCATTGTTTTCCAGGACCTGCGGTTATTTCCTGAACAGATTGTTTTCGACAATATCGACATTAAGCGACAATTGAATCCATTCCATCCTGCTGAAAAAATCCAAGAGATGGCCGGGCGTTTAGGCATTGGCAAAAAACTGGGTTCAAAAGCAAAAACATGCTCTTACGGAGAACAGCAGCGTGTAGCTATCATCCGGGCATTAATGCAACCCTTCGATTTTTTAATGTTGGATGAACCTTTCAGTCATTTGGATAATGTAAACAGACAAATAGCGATGGAATTGATGACAGAAGAAGCAAATGCCAGGGCAGCTACCATTATTCTTGCCGATTTACAGCGGGTGGACTTTTTCCCTTATACTAAAATCTTTCATTTATAGTGGTATCATTCAAGCCCATAAAACCTTTATTGCAAACAGGAACGAAGGCTTCTTCGAGATGGCTTTCCTATTTAGGTTTAGGTGCAGGCGTTTTGTTATTATTAGTGTCTGTCCAAATGTTCATCAATCTTGACCAGCTATTAAATAAAATCAATGTGAGAAAGGAGGGATTTGATTTTATTTCCATTTCCAAAAAAATTAACGATGAAAATCAAACCATAAAAAGTGTATTTACATCGCAGGAGATTAATGAACTGCAATCAAAACCATTTATTGATGGTGTAGCTCCTTTGATTGCGAATGAGTTTCGCGTGCACATTAGCGCCCAGGGAATTTTTGGAACTGATCTTTTTTTAGAGACGTTGGAAAACGAATTTATCGATACCGTTCCCGGTTCATTTCAATGGACCCAGGGACAAACGATCGTGCCGCTGATCATCTCTTCCGATTTCCTGGAAGCCTATAATGTTTTTGCTCCCGGAAATAATTTACCACAGATGTCTGCCGCAACAGCTACCCGCCTTCCCATAATAATTGTATGCTCCGGCCAGGGAAAACAAACCAGTTTCCAGGGCCGCATTGTTGCGTTTAGTGACCGAATAAATTCCGTTTTGGTTCCAAAATCGTTTTTGGATTGGGCCAATCAAAATTTTGGGGAAGTTTCCGAGCACGGAGCTACCAGGCTTTTTATTAAAACAAAGGACGCCAACAACCCTGATTTTCTATCCTATCTCGATCAAAAAAGTTACCTGGTAAATAAGGACAAAACAAGGTTGGGAAGAACGAAACAAACCTTGCAGGCCGTATTCAGCGGATTGGGAGTGTTTGGTCTACTGGTTGTAGTTATGGCGTTGATGTTGTTTTCATTTTACCTGCAACTTTTGATTGCACGAAGCCGGGACAGCTTGCAATTGTTATTGTTGTTAGGTTATTCACCTGATTGGTTGAGCAAAAACGTTTCCAGGCAATTCATCCCGGTATATATTTTCATTGTATTGGCGGCGCTTGCATTAACCCAGTTATTGCAGTGGGCATTTCATCATATGGTAATGTATGACAGGCCGGAATTAAGCAGTACGGTGAATTGGATGGTTGCTGTAATTGCAGGCGGATTGATCATCCTTTCTATTATCACCAATTACAGGCTGGTAAAAAAATTACTTTATAAACTATATTAACGAACCGCGTGCAGACTGAAATAATTAATTGACGAATCAAATATTCCATCCTCGCCTCCATTAACATTTTTATATCCTGCTTTGTAGCTGCCAAATCTTGTCTCTCGCCAATAATGGCCTGAAGAGTCTAAACCTTTGTAATAAATGGTGCGATAGAGCGCATTAGCAATATTCATATCGTAATTAATTGACTGTAATTGGGTAGATGTATCTTTCAAAAATGCAAAATACAATACCGAGCCACTGCGATAGAAATAATATTGCACCTGGTTGCCGGAGGAGTCAGTTTTAAGTTCTGACCTGCTGATTTTTTTTGGTAGAGGAATTTTTACGGTAGTACTCTTCTCATTTTGGGAAAATGAAACTCGCTTTTTTTTGAAATCACTAAACAGGAAACAGGAATTACAAACCATCATCAATATACAAAATGCCAATATTTTCATAACTCATTCCTCCAAAATTATTCAGCCACAAACTTTAGCACAATTCATAAATAACTGAAGCACCTTGTCCAACGCCTACACACATTGTTGCCAATCCATACTTGCTACCCCTGCGTTTCATCTCATGAACCAATGTTGTAGATAATCGAACACCACTACAACCCAGGGGATGACCTAATGCAATAGCCCCACCATTCACATTGACCTTGTTGATATCAATTCCAAGATCATGAATACAGGCAAGTGATTGGGATGCGAAGGCTTCATTTAATTCTATGAGGTCGATATTGGCAATTGAAAGACTTGCTCTCTTCAAAGCTTTTTGAGTTGCAGGTACAGGGCCGATTCCCATTATAGCCGGATCAACACCGGCAACTGCCATTGCAATTACTTTTGCAATTGGTTTAAGATCATATTTCCTTATCGATTCCTCGCTGGCCAGTAACATTGCTGCCGCCCCATCGTTAATGCCCGATGAATTACCGGCAGTTACGCTTCCATCTTCTAGAAAGGCAGGTTTAAGCGAAGAAAGTTTTTCTAAAGAAGTTTGACGCGGGTGTTCATCTGTATCAACTTTTTTGATTGCGCCTTTTTCACCATCCACTTCCACTGGTACTATTTCCTCTTTCCATATTTTTTTGTCAAATGCTGCAAAATATTTTTCCTGTGATCGCAAGGCAAATTCATCTTGCGCCTGCCGGGGTATCTGCCATTGCTTTGCCACATTTTCTGCCGTTTCACCCATGGAAAAGGGATAATGTACATCAGCCAATTTATTATTGACAAATCTCCACCCGAGTGTTGTATCAACAACTTCCGCAGTCCTTTGAAATGGCTGTGTTGATTTGGATAAAACAAACGGTGCACGGCTCATGCTTTCCACCCCGCAGGCAATAACCAGCTCTGCGTCTTCGCACATAATTTGTCGTGTTGCGTCCATGATAGCCTGCAAACCTGAGGCACATAAACGATTAACGGTATTGCCGGCAACCGATGTTGGTAAACCTGCGAGTAAAGCAGCCATCCTTGCCACGTTGCGATTGTCTTCCCCGGCCTGGTTGGCATCACCTGCAATTACATCTTCAATATCAGCGGGATTGATAGATTTATTTCTTGTCAATAAATGCCTGATGACCTGCGCGAGCAAATCATCGGGCCGAACAGAGCTTAATACGCCGCCATATTTTCCTATCGGTGTTCGTATCGCATCAATGACATAAACATTTCTCATGTAATAAAAATCAGGGCAGCAAAGTACGTGAAGGAAATATTTATTGTATCATAAATTTTAAGCACCTAATGTAATGGGCTTGAGCATGGTCGCTTCCCATTTTTGATATTTACTCTTTAATTTTTCAAGTATATCCCTATGCTGATCTTTGAGGTTATTGTTTTCTGTAGGATCAGCTTTCAGATCAAATAAGTACTCGTTGCCTTTCTCGTCCTGCAGCCATTTCCATTTTCCATCCTGCATAGCCTTGTGTTGTTTTCGTTGAGAGATCCGCCAATATAATGTTCGATCGACCTCTTTCTTTTTTCCTGTCACGATTTGCGAAACATCTATCCCATCCAGCGGAAACCCTGGATCAGCTTTACCACCGGCCAAAGAAAGGATGGTTGCTGTCCAATCCATCGTGGTAACCACCTGGTTGCTTATGGAATTTTCTTTAATCTTTCCCGGCCACCGAACGAATGCAGGTTGACGAATACCGCCTTCCCATAAACTCATTTTGCTTCCTTTGTAAGGACTGTTGTCAGAATACCGTTCACCCCCATTATCACTGGTAAAAATGATCACAGTGTTCGATAACTTTGTATCATCTACAGCCTTCACAATTTTTCCAACTGCACTATCCAGGCTTTTCATCATGACTGCATAAATTGATGGTGAACCGCCTTCCTTCCAGTTTTGAAATCCTTTTGGGTAGGGTTTATCTCCAGGAACTTGCCATGGCCAGTGAGGTGCGTTGAACATAACAGACATGAAAAATGGCTTTGAGTGTGATTTGCTAATTAATTCAACTGCTTTGTCGGCCCAGAGATCAGTCGTATATCCTTCCTGTTCAATCTTGGTCTCATTTTCATGAAGATCATCACTATGAGATATGTAGTCAATCGCCCCTGCGTTAAAACCAAAGAAATAATCAAATCCGTTTCTATTTGGGCTGCATTCCACCGGATATCCCAGGTGCCATTTACCAACCAAATACGTTTCATAGCCTGCTTTTTTCATTAAAGTTGCGATAGATGGTGTTGCGGGAGTCAATCCGACCAGGCTATCTTTTTTTCCTTCGGCTATAGGCTCATACAAGCCCACCTTCAATCTTGCTGGATAACGTCCTGTCATAAATGCAACCCTTGTGGGAGTACAAACCGGCGCCGCGGCGTAGGCATTCATGAATTTCACTCCCTGCGATGCCAGTTTATCCAGATTTGGGGTTTGATAGTCTTTGCGGCCATAACAACTTAGGTCGGCATATCCCAGGTCATCGGCCATGATGTAAATAATATTTGGTCTTGAAGTTTTTTGTTGCGCCTTACTGCTGTAAAAAAAGAAAACACAAAGAAAATAAAGCAGGTGCTTTGGTTTGAAGTAGACGTGCATGGTTGAAGGTTTATAATAGTAAGTTAGAACATTCGTAAGGATATACCTGTTTGTTGTTAAAAACTTTGCAAGAAACCCTCCTTCATTTCATGGCCCTTTTTTATTGAAGTACCTTTGCACGATGGCTGAAACAGCAACGATAAAACAGAAGGGAATAAAAAACATCCGCCAATTGAACCTGCAGGAACTGGAGCATTTTTTTGATTCGATAGGCGACAAAAAATTTCGTGCAAAACAGGTGTGGGAGTGGATCTGGCAAAAACATGCTCATTCATTTGCCGAAATGACCAACCTTAGCAAGGATCTCCGGCAAAAATTAGGTGAGAGCTTTTCATTGCCATCTTTAACTGTCGACGCAACGCAGTACAGTGCTGATGGAACAGTTAAATCGCGGTTCAAAACATTCGAGGGGCATTTGTGCGAAGGAGTTTTGATACCCACCGAAGAACGAAATACCGCCTGTGTTTCCTCTCAAATTGGCTGTTCACTTAGTTGTAAGTTTTGTGCAACAGGCTATCTTGAAAGAAAAAGAAACCTTGATTTTGATGAGATTTATGATGAAGTTGTACTGATTAATCAGCAATGTGAAAGAATTTATGGTAAAAAGCTCACGAACATTGTTTTCATGGGTATGGGTGAGCCACTTCTCAATTATAAAAACGTTTTAAAAGCCATTGAACGTATTACTTCTACCGACGGTTTGGCAATGAGTCCCCGTCGTATTACTGTTTCCACTGCGGGAGTTTCAAAGCAAATCAAACAATTAGGCGATGATAAGGTAAAATTTAAACTTGCTTTATCCCTTCATGCCGCCAATGACGAAAAACGTCACCAGATCATGCCGATCAATGATACCAATAACATCAAATCGCTGGTTGATGCGTTGAATCACTTTTATAAACAAACAAAGAACGAAATCACTTTTGAATACATTCTTTTTAAGGATTTTAATGATTCATTAAAGGATGCCGATGAACTGATCAAACTGTATCGCCAGGTACCAGTAGATCTTATTAACCTGATAGAATACAACCCTATTGATGCAGCCAGGTTTGAAAAGCCTGATGAAAAGAAGGTGGAATCGTTTATGACTTACCTTTCTAAAAACAGAGTAAATGCACGCCTTCGCAGAAGCAGGGGAAAGGATATTGACGCTGCATGTGGGCAACTAGCTAACAAAAATTAATCTTCGGACGGCATTGTTATTTGGTTTGTGTAAAAAATTATCTTTACCGCAGTGAATCCATTTGTCCGGAAATAAACTACAGTTAATGGCTTTGACAGACAGATCAGATGCTGAATTATTGATGCAGTTCAGGCAGCCTCAAACCAAAGAATCCGCCTTTACCGCCATCATAAAAAAATACCAGGAAAAGCTTTATTGGCATATTCGCCGCATGGTTGTGGACCATGATGATGCTAACGACGTGCTTCAAAACGTTTTTATCCGTGTTTGGAATGGACTGGAAAATTTCAGGGAAGACTCACAGTTGTACACCTGGCTTTACCGGATTGCAACCAACGAGAGCCTGACATTTTTAGAACAACAGAAAAAAAGAGCTTCAGTCAGCCTAAGTGATGTGGAGACCGGACTGAGCAATAAAATAAAGGCAGATAAACATTTCGATCCAAATAGGCTGGAGTGGAAATTACAACTGGCCATCCAGCAACTACCTGAAAAACAAAGAATTGTTTTCAGTCTCCGGTATTACGACGAAATGCCGTATGAAGAAATGAGCCGGGTACTTGAAACAAGTGAGGGTGCATTAAAAGCAAGCTATCATCATGCAGTAAAAAAAATAGAGGATTACATCAAAAATCATTAAACTTTGAAGACATGAGAGTGTCTTAAAGCCTGAAAATGAACAACAGGAATACCATACAGGATGAACTCAACCAATTGAATAGCAATCTGAATCCAAACCTGGATCCTACTCCCTATTCTGTTCCCGAGGGCTATTTTGAAGGTTTTGCTGCATCAGTACTGGCAAAGATTAGAGGCGAATTGCCTGTTTCTTCCGCACAGGAAATAGCGGAACTATCACCTTTGCTGGCCGGTATTTCCAAAAAATCTCCCTATTCTGTTCCGGCAGGTTATTTTCAATCGAATATTGAAGGTCTGAAGGCTTTTACTGAAAATGAGGATTCTTTGGTGTTATCCTTTATTAACAAGGAAATGCCTTATGAAGTTCCTACAGGTTATTTTGCTAATATTCCCGAACAGGTATTGGAGAAAATTTCTACTAAAGGCAGGGTGGTCCCAATGTTTAAAAGGAATTGGATGCGCCTGGCGATAGCAGCGACGGTTGCCGGAATCATTTTTCTTTCGGGTATAGTATATTTCAATAATCGTGGAGGCAACCAAATAGCAACAAACGATCCGGTGGCGGTAGTAAAGAAGGCAAGTACGGAAGAATTAAATGAATTTATTAAAACAACTGCGGTTGATGAAAAAGCACAAATAACCGCACAGAATAACACCCAGAAAACAGAAACAAAGAAATTATTTGCTGATGTTTCTGATAGAGAATTAAATGCTTTTTTAGACCAGATGCCTGCTGGTGATGAAATTGATATTAATTAATCTGACTATGAAAAGGATTGTGTACATAATAATTTTTATTTTCTCATTGAGTGGTGTGTCGTTCACCCAGGAGGTTGATGATGCCGGTGGTAAGCTTCGGGATAAAATGATTGAATATATTCAAACAAAACTTAGTTTATCCAAGGCCGAAGCTGAAAGATTTCAACCTGTGTTTCTCGAATATTTGAAGGATATGAAGAACACCAAGCAACAATTTAATGGCGACCGATTAATACTTCAGCAAAAAATAATTGATCTGCGCATTCGCTACCGCGACCAATTCAAACCTATTGTTGGTGAAGCCCGCAGCAATGCAGTTTTTCAACACGAACGTGAATTTGTTGAAAAAGCGATAAAAGAAAGAAACGATCGTTTACAAAACCGAGTTGATAGCCGTGCTAACAAAAAATCCGGATTATTGCAATAAAGTTGTTTTTCAACTATATTTGAATCTGGTGTTTTTCATAGGTTAGCAACGGCCGGCTCTTTTTAGAGCGGGCCTTCTTATTATAGGGGGTCCTAAATACCGAAGTTTTGGAGTTTCGTGCTTTATTTCTGCAACAGTTTTTTAATGTAAGCAATTTGTCCCAGGTGATAAATGTCGTGTTGTATGATTCCGTAAAGTAATTTTCTGAAATCATAATTTCTTTCGTTGATCTTTTTAGAAAGCATTTCATCTTTTTGTTGCTGAATCACCTCCACCAGTTCATTATGCAGTTCGGCAAACCGATGCAAACCTTGTTGCCAAAGTGTTTTATCAGAATGATCTAAATTTCGCCAATCCATATCTTCAAAATACCCAAGAGATTTATCGTTTTCATTTCGAAGCCGGCTAACCGTAAACTCTTTCCATGTGATCATATGCCATAACAATTCTAATATGCTATGCTGGTTGTTAGGCTTTTCAAAAACAAAACTTTCATCAATTTCGCTCAATATTGCATTCACGCTTCTACCAAACCAGGGGTCGGCTTCATAAACTTCTTTAAGTTGTTCCGCTATTAAAAGAATTTCTCTATTCATACCCGCCTGTTAATACTATAAATCCAACAAAAACTGGTTCAGACTTATTTGCTCAAATACATACTTCTATCCTTATACAATTGTCTGAAATAAGGATCCCGTAAATCTTTTATAAAACGAATAGCCTCACCTGTACTTTTCATTTCAGGACCCAATTCTTTATTTACGTTAGGAAACTTATTGAAAGAAAACACAGGTTCCTTAATTGCAAAGCCATTCAGCTTCTTTTCAAAACTGAAATCTTTCAGTTTCTTTTCTCCCAACATCACTTTTGTTGCAATGTTAAGATAAGGAATGCCATATGCCTTGGCAATGAATGGCGTTGTGCGTGATGCTCTCGGATTGGCCTCTATCACATACACCTTCCCGTCTTTAATGGCAAATTGTATGTTGATCAGCCCCTTAATATTTAAGGCTCTGGCGATCTTTTCTGCATAGTATTCCATGGTAGTAACGGTTAAGGGAGGAAGATTAAATGCAGGCAACACGGCATTGCTATCACCACTATGTATTCCTGCAGGTTCAATATGCTCCATAACTCCCATTACATGAAAATCATCACCATCAAAAATGGCATCTATCTCTGCCTCCTGGCATCGGTCCAGAAAATGATCAATCAAAATTTTATTTCCCGGAATGTGTTTCAATAAGCTAATAACTGCTTTTTCCAACTCGTCATCGTTGATAACAATACGCATCCTTTGGCCACCTAAAACATAGCTTGGGCGAACCAATACCGGGTATATAACACGATGGGCTACTTCAATGGCATCATCCACATTAAATGCTGTTCCATAATTCGGATAAGGAATTTCCAGTTCTTTCAACATATCACTAAAGCGTCCCCGGTCTTCGGCAATATCCATGTTGTCGTAGGACGTACCCACAATCCTGATTCCTTTTTCATGCAAACGCTGGGAAAGTTTTAATGCTGTTTGCCCGCCTAATTGAACAATTACACCATCCGGTTTTTCGTGTTCAATTACTTCCCATAAATGCTCCCAATAAACCGGCTCGAAGTACAGTTTATCGGCCATATCGAAATCGGTGGATACTGTCTCAGGATTACAGTTGACCATTACCGATTCATAGCCACATTCCTTGATCGCTAAGAGGCCATGTACACAACAATAATCAAATTCAATTCCCTGGCCTATGCGATTAGGACCACTACCTAAAACAATAATTTTTTTCTTATCGCTAACCTTACTTTCATCCGCGTGGCCCTCCTCAAAGGTTGAATAGAAGTAAGGAGTCTTTGCTTCGAATTCGGCACTGCAGGTGTCCACCATTTTATAGACCCTTTTGATACCTGCTGCCTTCCTTTTTTCATACACCTCTTCCTCACTACCATCTGTAATTATTCTCGCAATTTGTTCATCACTGAACCCATGAATCTTTGCCTTTTTCAGTAGTTCAACAGGTAAATCTTCCAGCCAATAATTACTTAGTTCCTTTTCAATATCACAGATCTTTTGTATTTCATAAACAAACCAGCGATCAATCCCTGTTGCCTTTGAAATGGTGTTTACACTGATTCCAAGCATCAATGCATCCTTAATCCGGAAAATGCGGTCCCACTTTGGGATCTTGATATATTCAAGCAATTCTTCTGCTTTCATGGCGCTGCGCCCATAATAACCCAAACCCACTGCATTGTTTTCCAGGCTCTGACAGGCTTTTTGAATGGCTTCGGTAAAACTTCTGCCAATGGCCATTACTTCGCCAACACTTTTCATTTGCAAGCCAAGTGTATCATTGGCTCCTTTAAACTTATCAAAGTTCCAGCGTGGAATCTTCACAATCACATAATCCAATGCTGGCTCAAAATAGGCAGATGTCGTTTGTACGATCGGGTTTTTCAATTCATCCAATGTATAACCAATAGCAAGTTTGGCGGCAATTTTTGCGATGATCTGCTCGTTAACCGGGTTCAACGCAAATTGTACGTTACATCCACCGGCAAAATTTCCGAGATCACGCATCATCCTTATGGCCGTATTGCGCATCAATTGAAAAGCTGTGTCACTCAATGTCATGGCTGGTGCTACTGTAATTGAATCCCCTGTATGCACGCCCATTGGATCGAAATTTTCAACAGTACAAATAATGCAAACATTATCTGCCTGGTCGCGCAACAATTCAAGTTCAAATTCCTTCCAACCCAAAACTGCTCTTTCTACCAAAACTTCATGAATGGGGGATGCGGCAAGTCCCCTTTGCAAGGCTTCGTCCAGGTCATTTGCATCATGTACAAATCCACCTCCCGTTCCACCAAGTGTAAATGAGGGACGAATTACCAAAGGGAAACCAATCTGCTGCGCAAATTCTTTTCCTTCTAAAAATGAGTTAGCCGTGTGTGCAGGAGCTACGGGAACACCCAGTTCAATCATCCAACGGCGAAATTTTTCCCTGTCTTCTGCCTTGTCAATGGCTTTTATATCAACACCAATCAATCTTACTTTATACTTTTCCCATACCCCCAGATCCTCTGCTTCTTTAGCCAGGTTCAAAGCGGTTTGTCCACCCATGGTTGGTAATACCGCATCTATCTGGTTCTCTTCGAGAATTTGTTCTATGCTTTCAACGGTAAGGGGCAATAGATAAACTCTATCGGCCATCATTGGGTCAGTCATAATGGTAGCCGGGTTGCTGTTGATCAAAATAACTTTGATACCTTCTTCACGCAGGCTCCTGGCAGCCTGTGTTCCGGCATAGTCAAATTCGGCGGCCTGGCCGATGATAATTGGACCTGAACCGATTATTAAAACAGATTGAATAGAATTGTCTTTTGGCATGTCACAAACTTTACAAACGTGCAGATATAAAAAAACCGGGCTTTTGCCCGGGGTGCAAAACTAATGGAATCGTAAAACTTAAAAGGAACTAATTGGTTGTTGTCAATTTTTTTCCATTTTAAATTTTAGAAATAAAAAAAGTGTTGCACAGGCAACACCTCTTCCAAATTCTTAAAAAAATAATTTAGATGTTCGATCCCATTGATCCCTGGGGAGAATTTTGGCCGCCAAACCTGTTTTTAATTGTGCCTAAGTTGTCATTCACAAGTTTTTTCCCTTTGTCCAATAGATCTTTTTTTTGCTGATCGTTCATTTTTGAATATTTATACGCTCCGAAAGCTGCTGCACCTAATAACAACAATGAGCCTATATTTACTTTACGTGCCATAACTTAATTTTTTTTAAGGTTAAATATTAACAACGCTATCAATACTATAAAATATCGTACCGCAAAATTTTCGGCATTATGGCGTAGGAGTATTACCCGTTGTTGATGTAGTTGTGGTTTTACTTCCACTTTTGAAAAGATTTTCAAAAAATTCTTCCACTTTTGGCATATACTCCTTCATGGCCTCTGCGCCTTTTGATTTAAGCTCCACAAAATAATCCATAGCCTGTTTTTCAGCATCCGTCGCTGAATCCTTGAGCTTGTTTGCTTTGTCTTTGATGTCCCTGGCAAGTTGTTCTTTTTCCTCGTCAGTCATTTTCATGTATTTGTATGCCCCAAATGCGGCAGCCGCACCTAACAAAAAGGTGGCAAGATGCTTATTATTTACACTCATAGTGAGATTTTTTAAATAATGAATAATTTTTCTACACTATTAAATACCAATTTTGTGCCCGTTAATCTGCAAAATGATTGGATTTGAATTCCCATTAAAGATTTATGATAAACAGATCGCTATTATTCTTACCCATATTGTTACTATTTCATTTCTGCCAGGCACAATCCTATCCTCAAAATTATTTTCGCCATCCCCTGAGCATTCCTATGCAGCTTGTTGCAAATTTTGGTGAGATAAGAACCAACCATTGGCATATGGGGCTTGATATTCGCACACAACAACGTGTAAACTTACCTGTATATGCCGCCGCTGAGGGGTATATTTCCAGGATATCTGTGGAGCCAGGTGGATTTGGACAGGCGATTTACATTAATCACCCCAATGGTTATACAACTGTGTACGGTCATTTGAATTCATTTTTCCCAGCTCTGGCAGACTATGTGAAACAAAAGCAATATGAAAAAGAATCCTGGAATTTGAATTTGATACTGTCTCCCAATTTATTCCCGGTAAAAAAAGGTGATTTCATCGCATTAAGTGGAAGCACCGGGGGATCCGAGGGTCCGCATGTTCATTTTGAAATAAGAGATACAAAAACGGAAAATTGCCTGAATCCACTTTTGTTTAAGTTCCCAGTTGCAGATGCGATTGCGCCATCGGTAATCAGACTTGCCATGTACGATCGTAACAAAAGTACATGGGAACAATCACCTCAATTATTGTCTTTACGAAAAGCCGGGAGCATTTACACCATTCCGGCTAGTTCTGTTCGTGTTGGAACTGATAAAATAAGTTTTGCTGTTGGAGCAGTAGATCGTTTGAGTGGGACTAACAATCCAAATGGCATTTATAGTGCAGAAATTTCGATGGACGGAAAGCTTATTTCGTCATTTACATTGGACAATATCAGTTATGACGACACCCGGTATATTAATGCCCAATTGGATTATCCTTTTAAATCCAGGGTAGGTTCCTCTTTGCAACACATAAGTCCATTATCCGGGGCGCTGGAAGTTGGTTATGAATTGTTTGATAAAACTGGCATTATTCAATTGAACGATAAAGAACCTCATCAAATCTTAATTATCCTAAAAGATGCGAATGGCAATAGTTCCAAAATTCAATTTAATGTGCAATACGACGAGAGTTTGAGCAAAACCTATCCCTCGACGAATGGTGAAAGGTTCCTCCCCAATCATGTTAATGTTTTTGAAAGAGAACATTTCGAATTGTTTACTACGGAAAGATCTATTTATGATACCATTGCAGTTAGTTACACCGAAACAAATAATAACGCTGTCAATGCTGTTTCACCATTGTATAGTTTTTTTAGCAAAGCAATTCCTTCCCATGATTCAATCACTGTTCGAATCAAGCCGGGAGAGAACATTCCTGAAGAATGGAAAGACAGGGTTGTCATTAAAAATATTTGTGGTGAAAGAACATTTGTTGAAAAAGCACAGTGGCAGAGTGGATGGTATGCAGCTAAATTCCGGCAATTCGGAACCTACCAGGCTTTTATCGATAAAGAGCCGCCTGTTATCAATACACCACCGGGAAATCTTTCAAAAGCAACCCGGATAGTTTTTATTCCCCGTGACAATTTCAACAGCATAAAAAGCTTTAGAGCTGAAGTTGATGGCAACTGGTTACGTTTTTCGAACGACAAAGGAAAGACCTGGATCTACTCATTTGATGAACATTTTACCAGGGGTGAACACGAACTGAAAGTGGTTGTGGAAGACGAAGCCGGGAATGTTACAACCAGGGTATGGAATGTTACCAGGTAATGATTGACTTTCTTTTGAGTTTTACTTTTTGAATTAAACATCATGGCTACTCATTTACAGGTTGGAGACAAAGCACCGGCATTTAACGGCGCTGACCAGGATGGAAATAAAATTTCCTTGCACGATTTCAAAGGACAGAAAATTGTTCTGTTTTTTTACCCCGAAGATGACACGCCTACCTGTACCATACAAGCCTGTAACCTGCGAGATAATTATGACCTGTTAACAAAGAATGGTTTTAAAGTGATCGGTATTAGTCCGGATGACGAGAAAAGCCATCAAAATTTCAGGAAAAAGTTCAATTTACCATTTACATTGATCGCCGATCCTGCACACAGGATCATCAATAAATACGGTGTATGGGGATTAAAGAAACTGTACGGAAGAGAGTATATGGGTTTATACCGCACCACATTTGTAATTGATGAAAAAGGAACCATTTACAAAATTTTTCTGCGACCAAGAAACAAGGCACATGCGCAGGAAATCATAAAGTAGTTGAAGCATAACGTTCATTTCTCTTATTTTCTTCTTTTGCTTACCCTGTGCCATATGGAAAAATTCAAAAAGACAATTAAACCGGGTTCGCATTAGAGCGCTGATTAATCTTATGCTTATCAAAGTAATCGTGTGTCTATTTTCGATTAGCTATTAAATATCAGGTGGAAACCAGCACGATGTTGTGGGATTATAGAATACACTGTTTTCTTCTTATTTTGGCAATGAATCCATACTTATGAAACGAAATCTCGTGATTTTAGCACTCTTTGCCATAATTGGGTGCACAAAGGAAATAGAACAAAACTCGCTGGTAGGAAGCTGGAGACTTACGCAAATTAATTCTGGTGATTCATCTACTATTTACCTCAGCGGGACCGAACTCTCTGTAGAATTTAAACCAGATGGTCATTTCGATATTTTAGGTCCAAAGCCCAATTATACCTTTCTACAAGATTTCAACAGGTACGAGACGTTGAGTTATGACAGGATCCGTTTTTTCGATAGCACCTCGACAGCGGAGCTTTTTGCAAATTTTCACCTGGATAAAACCTTATCTCTTTCATATGTACTTCGTTGTCCTTATGAAGAAAAGTTTACCCGTCGTTAATGATCCATTCCACTTCACCAACATCAAATCTCTCCTCTATCGAATGTTGAACAATCATTTGACCATTATCATTTACGTCGGTGAAATTCGCTTCAATTATCCGGTTAGCCTTTTTTAGTTTTATGGGCTCGTTTATTTTATACAAGTGAGATTTATATTGATTGACAACCGCTGAAGAGTCAGAAACCAGTAACCTAAATTTTTTGTCAAGGTGAACGCAAAGCTCGTGTGCTAAAACAACCGGGACAAAATCTTTTCCGGTGATTTGCTTTAACGAAACAGCTTTTGCTGACAATTCGCTGAACTGGGTTTGATTGACATTGATTCCTATTCCTACAACAGCAAATTTCCAGTCATCGCCCTGCCATATGTTTTCGATCAGAATGCCCGCTGCCTTTCTGTCACGCCAATAAATATCGTTTGGCCATTTAATTTTTATATCTGATTTACTATAGCTTTTAAGAAAATCATGAACGGCTAAAGCAGCCATCATACTCAAAGAAAATAACCGTAAACCATCCAATTCCTTAGGCTCGATTATACTGCTCATTGCAATGTTCAATCCCCTGGCCGATAGCCATTTCCTGCTCCGTTGTCCCTTACCTTTTGTTTGCTCGTGGGTAAATACCGTCGCACCATGTTGTGCCATACCTGCACGAGCCAACCCCATGGCATAGTTGTTGGTGCTTTCCACTGTAAGCAGTTCTATAAAAGGTTTCCCAATTGGGTTTAAAGCTGGCAATTAATCGATATTTTTGAACAAAGAAACAACCTGTTCATCTAATTGTTACACCTTACAACTGCACTCTATTTTTTAAACAAAAACCATTTTGATATTTGGAACCACTAGAAGTATTGGCGAAGAGGAAAAAAGGCGTTGCCCGACTCAATAAGAATTCAAAAATCTTTAAAACCATCATAAAGGCCATCCAGGAAAAAAAAGGTGATAATATTGTTTCACTTGACCTGAGAAAAATACATGAGGCCGTTGCTGATTTTTTTATTATCTGCCAGGCCAATAACCAGCCACAAATCAGAGCCATCACCGATTTTATTGAGGAAGAGGTCAAAAACAGGTGCGGCGAACTTCCTTACCATTACGAGGGCAAAAAAAATATGCAATGGGTAATCATTGATTACGTGAATATTGTGGTTCATATAATGATGCCCGAACAGCGAAAATTCTACAAACTGGAGGAAATGTGGAGTGATGCAGACTTAGAGGAGCACAACTTATAAGGTTGTTTGTTAAATATGAAATACCCGCAGATTATTCCGTTAAAATTTAATTACTTGCACCATTCACGATTTTAAGATTAATAAAAAATGCCACAGGAACCATATAAAAACGATAAGTCGAAGCTTCCCAGATTTAACCAGCGTCCTAACGAGAACGGCGAAAACAACAGTCCTCGGAAAGGTCCACGCTTCAGCATATATTGGATTTATGCTATCATATTTGCTGTATTGATCGGTTTTCAGCTATTCAACTTTTCTTCCAGTACCGCTGATATCAATCAAAGCCAGTTTGAGAACCTGGTTCGTAATGCCGAAGTTGACAAATATATTATAGTTTCAAACCGGAATATTGTACGTGTAAGGTTGAACCAAAATGGTGTTCAAAGGGAAGAAGGAAAGATTGGAAAAAATTTAAAAACGGCGGACGACTATCACGCCGCTTTTAAAATCGCATCTGTTGAATCGTTTAAAGACGACATGCGTGAATTTTACAAAAACAATCCCACTGCTCAAAGACCAATTGAAGATGCTGCCAGTGATGCCAATTGGTTTAGTCCCATTATTCAAACCATACTTCCTATTTTGATCTTTATAGGCTTGTGGATTCTTTTAATGCGCAAAATGGGTGGAGGAGCCGGCGGTGGTGGTGGTCCGGGCGGTATTTTCAATATTGGTAAATCAAGAGCTACACTTTTCGATAAAGGCACCAGGGTGAACATCACATTTGCCGATGTTGCCGGGCTGGATGAAGCGAAAGTAGAAGTGATGGAAATTGTGGACTTCCTTCGCAATCCTAAAAAATATACTGCATTGGGTGGAAAAATACCAAAAGGTGCCCTATTGGTTGGCCCTCCCGGAACCGGTAAAACCTTGCTGGCAAAAGCAATGGCGGGTGAAGCCCAGGTTCCTTTTTTTAGTTTAAGTGGCTCTGATTTCGTAGAAATGTTTGTAGGAGTGGGCGCCAGCCGTGTCCGTGACCTTTTTAAACAGGCAAGAGAAAAAGCACCCTGTATCATTTTCATCGACGAGATCGATGCTATTGGTCGGGCACGTGGAAAGAATATGATGATGAGTAATGATGAACGGGAAAGCACCCTGAACCAGTTACTTGTTGAAATGGATGGTTTCGGAACGGATGTGGGAATTATTGTTCTGGCAGCCACCAACCGTCCCGACGTATTGGATACTGCTTTGTTACGCCCCGGACGTTTCGATAGACAGATTTCAATAGACAAGCCGGATGTAAAAGGGCGGGAAGCCATTTTTAAAGTTCACTTGAAGCCAATTAAGGTTTCCGAGAAGGTGGATATTCACAAATTAGCTGAACAAACTCCTGGATTTGCCGGGGCAGATATTGCGAATGTTTGTAACGAAGCTGCATTGATAGCAGCCAGGAAGAATAAGTTGGCAGTTGACATGAGCGACTTCCAGGACGCTGTTGACAGGGTAATTGGTGGATTGGAAAAAAAGAACAAGATCATTTCTCCGGATGAGAAAAGGATTATTGCATATCATGAGGCAGGTCACGCTATTTGCGGCTGGTTCCTGGAACATGCTTATCCTTTGTTGAAAGTAACGATCGTTCCGAGAGGTACTGCCGCATTGGGATATGCTCAATACACCCCGAAGGAACAATACTTATACAATACTGACCAATTGGATGACCAGATATGTATGACCCTCGGAGGCCGTGCCAGTGAAGAAATTTTCTTTGGGAAAATTTCTACCGGTGCGCAAAATGACCTACAACAGATCACCCGGATTGGTTATGCAATGGTAACGGTGTATGGAATGAATGACAAGGTGGGAAATGTTAGTTTTTATGACCCTCAACAAGATCAATCCTTCACCAAACCTTACTCTGAGGAAACCTCAAAAATGATTGATGAAGAGGTGAGGAAATTAATAGACAGGGCATACGAAAGAACTAAAAAATTATTAACTGAAAAGAAAGGGGAAGTTGAAAAATTAGCTGAAGCACTTTTGGATAAAGAAGTATTGTTTCAAAGTGATGTTGAAGTCTTAATTGGCCCTCGTCCTTACCAGGATAAACATTTACTTGACGTAGAACCAACTGAAAAACATCCCGAAGGTGGAATTAGTGAGGGCGTTCCTCCATACGATCCCAGCATCACCAATCAAGCACCTGCTGCCAAATGAATTCACCGGCTAAAAACAACATTTTAAAAAAAATAAGAATGGCGTTGGCACATCCAACGCCATTGCCTTTTCCAAAAAGTGAGGGTGTTGAATCTGTGTTTCAACCACAACAACAGGATTTGGTTGTAGAATTTGCAGAACAATTCACCGCACTTCAAGGCAAATTTGTTTTTTGCGTAAATGAGAAGGAACTGGTTGAAAGCTTCAGCAAGCTTTGTTATCAAAACCAGTGGACCAAAATCTTTTGCGAGGAAGAACAGTGGAAAACAATCATTCCTTCAAACATCTTACACAATGATATCGTCACCTGCGATATTTCCATAACCAGTTGCGAATTTCTGATTGCAAGAACAGGGAGTATTGTAATGAGTTCTGTTCACCAGGGCCGTATTCCAAGTGTGTATGCGCCTGTTCATATTTGTATCGCAACCACATCTCAGCTGGTGTATGATATCAAAGATGGATTGAACGGACTAAAAGATAAATACCGACAATACCTGCCGTCATTGATAACTTTCGCAACAGGGCCAAGCCGTACGGCGGATATTGAAAAAACTCTTGTCGTGGGAGTTCACGGTCCAAAAGAAGTATATTGTTTTGTAATTGATGACCACCAACAATAGCTTCGCATTCCATGCAAATTCCACCCGGCAAAAAAATATTCTTTCTCTCCGATTTTCATTTAGGAGCTCCTGATGCGCAAAATAGTTTACAAAGAGAAAAACGCATCGTTCAATTTTTAGATAGTATAAAGAATGAGGCTCACACCATTTTCATAGTGGGTGATATGTTCGACTTCTGGTACGAATACCGGAAGGTAGTACCAAGGGGCTTCGTGCGTTTGCTTGGAAAAATTGCTGAATTAACCGATGCGGGGATTTCAATTCATTTCTTTGTTGGCAATCACGATATGTGGATGAAAAACTATTTTGAGAAAGAATTGAATGTTCCCGTCTATTTCGAACCCAAAGAATTTGAATTCAATGATAAGATATTTTTGATTGGGCATGGTGATGGATTGGGACCGGGCGACCATGGTTATAAAATGCTCAAAAAGGTTTTTCGAAATCCCGTATGTCAATGGCTTTTTGGTATCCTTCCTCCTTACATTGGAATGGGACTCGCCCATTACTCCAGCCAGAAAAGCCGTGATGCCGACCATGGACTGGAAGAAAGATTTATGGGAGAAGAGAAGGAATGGCTTCTAACCCACAGCAAAGAGCTGCTCAAACAAAAACACTACGATTTTTTAATTTTCGGACATAGACACCTACCCATCGATTTTCGTCTTTCTGATAATAGTCGCTATATTAACCTTGGTGAATGGATGAATTTTGACACCTATGGAGTTTTTGATGGTGCCCAATTAGAAGTAAAATCATATACCGGAAAGGAAAATAAGATTTATAAAAACTGGTGAGAATTTTTTTGACCATATTATCAATTAGTTTGTTTTTACAAAACTCTTTTTCACAGAAACAGTCACCTGATTCATTTGTTTTAATAAGATCCTATACAGGAAACATTGTTGACGTTGCAATGGATAATTTTGATAACCTGTACGTCGTTTCTTCAACGGGGCAGATTAAAAAACTAAATGCAGCGGGTGATTCTGTAGGGGTTTATAATCAAACAAAGAACTACGGCAAGCTTTATACAATTGATGTTTCCAATCCACTAAAAATTCTCCTTTTTTACAAGGATTTTTCATCTATTGTAATTCTAGATCGCTTTTTGGCCAATAAATCGGCCATTGATCTAAAAAGGTATTCTATATTAAATCCGTCTGCTATTGGCAATTCGTACGACAATAACATCTGGGTTTATGATGAATATGATAATAAACTCAAAAAAATTGATGAACAGGGAAATAAGATTTTAGAAACTGCTGATTTCAGGAACGTTTTCGATCAATCAATTTCACCGCAAAAGATTTTCAATGAAAACGGCTTAGTATACCTGGCTGATACAACAAATGGAGTTTTTGTTTTTGATAACTACGGTTCTTTTAAAAAGAAAATCCCTGTAAAAAACTGGCAAACCATTTCTATTGCCAACAATAATATCATCAGTGCCAATAATGAACTAATCTCTGTTTTTAATTCTTCAACGCAACTCCAAACTCAAAAAAAATTTCCTTTCTTCAAACCCTATTTCCATTCTTTCATTACACCAACCAAACTGGTTAGTTTCTCAAGTAATAGTATACAGATCTATCAATATCGTTATTGATTAATCGATAATTTTATCGCAAAGTTGACGAATGAATAAGTTTCTGGAAAAGGTGTTTTATGGCAATACAGTCTGGGACTATGTTTGGGTGGTAGGTGTTATTTTATTTGTGTTGCTGTTAAACAGGTTCATTTCAAAATACCTTGCCATACTTCTATCCAAAATTTTTAGAAAAAACTGGAAAACCTTTGACCAGAAGAAATTTGTTGACCTTATTATTCACCCTCTTGGAATTTTTTTAGTGATTACCGTTTCCATTGTTGCCTTTTACCGGCTCACTTTTCCTGAAGAACTCAACATCACACTTTATAAGTACCGCCTTCAGTCAATTTTTCTTTCCATTGGTATCACTATTCAAATTATTGCTTTAACATGGCTGCTGCTGCGGGTTATTGATTTTATTGCTATTGTTTTAGAAGCAAGAGCACTAAAAACAAGCGATCAAACAGACAACCAGTTAATTGTTTTCTTCCGCGACTTTTTAAAGGTGATCCTCGGAATTGTAGGCGGAATGCTTGTTCTTCATTTTGCTTTCAACTATAATGTAAGTAGTCTTTTAACAGGTTTAAGTATTGTTGGAGCAGCCATCGCGTTGGCTTTACGGGAAAGCCTGGAGAATCTGATTGCATCATTTGTGATTTTTTTCGACAAGCCATTTACCGTGGGGGATTTTGTTAAGGTGCAGAACGTTTCCGGTAATGTAGAAAAGATAGGATTAAGAAGTACCAGGGTTAGAACAACAGATAAATCCTTTGTTACCGTTCCCAATAAACAAATGGTAGACAGTGTGCTTGATAATGTTTCTCTACGTTCACAAATAAGAGGTGAAATCAATTTGTTTATTAACCAGCAGACATCTCATGATAAAATGAAACAACTGCTGGACGCAACAAAGAAATATTTATCAGGAGTTCCGGATGTTCAAACGCACAATGTTTTTTTTAACGATTTCAGGGGACAGGCTTTCATTGTTTTTGTCGAGTTTTTTACGCCCAATATTAACATGAACGCTTTCAATGCTATTAAAGATCAACTTAACCTTTTTATACTTGAAACCCTGGAAAGGTTGGAGATTAAAATAACTCCTCCATAATCTACTTTACTGATCCGACATCATTTTTGGCTCATATCGCACTTCCAAACTGTTTCAAAAATCTTGCGTCATTCTCACTAAACAGGCGTATGTCATTCACATCATATAGCAACAAGGCTGGTCTCTCTACTCCCATTCCAAATGCATAACCAGTATATTTATTACTATCGATACCGCAATTTTCCAGTACAGCCGGATGTACCATTCCACAGCCTAAAATTTCAACCCAGCCTGTGTGCTTACAAATACGACAGCCTTTCCCCTCGCAAATGAAACAACTGATATCCATTTCTGCACTTGGTTCTGTAAAAGGAAAATAAGAAGGGCGGAAACGAACTTTTACATCTTTTCCAAACATTTCCTGTACAAAGAAGTATAGCGTTTGCTTAAGATCGGCAAAGCTTACATTGTCATCAATGTATAAGCCCTCCACCTGGTGAAAGAAACAATGAGACCTTGCGCTGACGGTTTCATTGCGATAAACACGGCCCGGGCAAATGATGCGGATGGGTAATTTACCTTTTGCCATTTCACGTATCTGCACATTACTTGTATGCGTACGTAAAAGCCAATCGGGATTCTGATGAATATAAAATGTGTCCTGCATATCACGGGCAGGATGATTTTGAGGCAAATTCAATGCTGTGAAGTTGTGCCAGTCGTCCTCTATCTCGGGGCCGTCAGCAACGGAAAAACCCAACCGTTGAAAAATCGAAACCATGCGATTGCGAACGAGGGTAATTGGGTGACGCGACCCGATTTGAACGGCATCTCCCGGAAGGGACAGGTCTACATCTTCATTACCGGGAGGTTCAGTGCTTACAGCCGACTGCTTCGCATTTTCAAATTTTTCCTCGGCAAATTGTTTGAACTCGTTCAACACCTGTCCGAACTCTTTTTTCTTTTCGTTCGGAACATTTTTCATTTCCGCGAAAAGAGATTTGGTCAATCCTTTTGTGCCTAAAAATTTTATTCGAAAATCTTCCAGCTGCTGGGGATTTGAAATCTCGTAGCCCTCAATTTCTTTACGGTATTCTTCTATTTGCCGTATCAATTGCTCCATGCGGGCAAAGATACGGGAGCCTAATTGTCAAATAACAACGTGAAGGAAGTCCTTTAAGCCCAATGAAATTATCAATTAAGGGACTTCACAACATACTGACGTGGTAATCATCCTCCCAGATCCTCAGCGTCAAATGTATTGCCCTGGTTAATGTCTCCCGTTTGATATCCTTTCTTAAACCAATACATTCTTTGTGCTGATGAACCGTGCGTAAAGGATTCGGGTACAACATAGCCCTGTGCCTGTTTTTGCAGGCGGTCATCGCCAATGGCGTTGGCTGCGTTCAGCGCTTCTTCTATATCATCCTTTTCTAAAATACCTTTTCCCTGTTCGTAATGCGCCCATACCCCCGCCAGGAAATCAGCCTGCAATTCCAGTCTCACCGAGTATTTATTGAATTCGCCCTCGCTTAGCTGGTGTCGAAGGCGGTCAACTTTATCTGTAATTCCCATGAGTTTTTGTAGGTGATGACCAATTTCGTGAGCGATCACATAAGCCATAGCAAAATCACCTGGGGCACCGAACCGGTTTTGTAATTCATCATAAAAAGAAAGGTCGATATACACCTGCTGATCGCCAGGACAGTAAAAAGGACCCGTGGCAGAACTGGCGTTTCCACATGCCGACTCTGTAGAGCCGGAAAACAAAACAAGGGTTGGTTCTGTATAGGTTCTACCCGCCTTCTGCATTAACTGGTTCCAAACATCCTCAGTTTCAGCCAATACAACTTTTACAAATCTTGCCTGCGAATCCTGTGCGGCCCTTTCTTCAGTCGAAATGGGTTGATTCTGATTTGGAAGAGGTAGCTGTGTTTCACCGCCGCTCCCGCCTAAAAAATAATTAACCAGTAATGCAATAACACCCAGGATTCCCCCACCAACCGCTATTCCACCGCCACCAATCCCGCGACGATCACTAACATTACCGCTTTCTCTTCTTCCTTGCCAAAGCATAGTTATTGTTTAAGAAACCTGCTGTAAAAAACATGCCTGAATCGTTACTATTGCAGAACCCGCCGTTTCAGCTATTGGTACCCTGCTTTCAAAATGAGAAGATGAGGAAAGTGTTACCCGTGGATGCCTGGTTTTATTTAACCTGGCGAAGCTTAGCCCACTTCAGATTCGCTTGCCGAAGTGGTAAATTCAGATTGTTCACCAGGATTATCAATGGGAAGTTGCAGTGCTTTTTTTGGAGGTTTTTCACCAGTATCATTATTCCTTTTAAGAAAAAAGAACATGGCAGCAACTGTGGCGAGTGCCGCACCTACGCCAATAAGTATTTTGTTCCTGTTGTTCATAACTCATCATGTTTCCAATCAAAATAATAAATTATTGTACCAGCGCAAACACCACAGGCGATCATAACTGCTTTTTTCGATAGCCAAAAAATGAAGCTGCCAGGAAACTGACAAGGGATAGATAATACCAGGCTGTAAATTCAACTGTCACTTTTAAATTGGCACTAAATCCTTCAGTTATTTCCCGACCCGATTTATCCCTGACATCATATTTTATCTGGAGCAGCAAAATAACCATTGCGAGTGCTGCTAAAACAGCTATCATTGAATTTAACTTTCCTGTGCCTGGTCGCAACATTGTGAGAATAAGACCAGTGATGCCCAGTAGTAGCGCAATCAATGCAGCAACATACATTTTACCGGATTGCTTTTCGGTTATTGATACCTTTCGGTCAATATTATTATCTTCTGACTTTAACTGAGAGGTTGTTTTATAATTAGTGCCGAAGGCAAGCCCGATTCCTGTATTGCTTGCAAACTTTTGCTCATTACATTTAATATTGACGAAGGGTAAAAGAAAAAGCAGGATCCCGGCCAAAAAAGCAACAGAACTCAAACGAATTTTCGGTGAAGATTTGCCGGAGGCATCCATAAACAATTTTTCTGCTTGAAAGGTAAATCTTTTGAGGCCAACTATCTTTACAACACTGATATGACAACTATTTGTATATGTGGTTCAGGCACCATGGGTAGTGGAATTGCGCAGGTTTCGGCCATGGCCGGTTTCAAAACCATATTGTATGATGTGAGCAATGAAATCGTTGTAAAGGCAAAAATCAAAATTGATAATGATCTTCAAACCTTGGTTGAAAAACAAAAAATCTCTTCTGAAAAAAAAGAAAGCATTCGTCAACATTTAAGTTTTAGCTCAAACATTAATGATTGCATTGCAGATGTAATCCTTGAAGCAGTGATTGAAAAACCAGAAATTAAAATATCATTATTCAATCAACTGGCTTTTCTGAATTCAAATGAAACAATTTTTGCTTCCAATACTTCTTCCCTCTCCCTTTCAGCAATTGCAAAGGAAATTAAAGAGCCAGGAAGAGTAGCAGGTCTGCATTTTTTCAATCCTGCACCTGTAATGAAACTTGTGGAAGTTGTTAAGGCTGATAAAACTTCCGAAACAACTATTTCCAAATTGGTAGAATTGACAAAGGCTTTTGGCAAAACTCCTGTTGTTTGCAAAGATTCTCCTGGATTTATTGTTAACCGCGTTGCCAGGCCTTACTACATTGAATCTCTTCGTTTGGTTGAGGAGGGACTTACGGATTTTGAAACTATTGATCGTCTATTGGAAAACCAAGGCTTTAAAATGGGTCCCTTTAAACTGATGGACCTTATTGGTAATGATATCAATTACGCAGTAAGTTGTTCGGTATACGATCAATTAAATAAACCGGAAAGATTGAAACCTTCAGACATCCAAAAAGAAAAAGTTGAAAAAGGTGACCTGGGTAAAAAGTCAGGAAGGGGTTACTACGGATACAAATGAAAAAACCCCGCTCATGCTTGCCACTGACGGGGTTTAACAGAGAGTACGAACTACCTTGTTTTTTAAAGGTACTTCTGAGACTATGACAGTAAAAGCAGGTTTAATGCTGCTTATTAAAACAAAAAGCGATTGTGCAATACAACCGCTTTTAATATGTTACTCACTGAAAATTAAAAGGCTCTTTGCAATTGAATGTCTCTTTTCAGCATTTCATTACGGTTGGCCATTTCCCATGCTGTGAAAAAAACCAATTGTGCTCTTTTAGCCAGCAGGCTATAGTTGATTTTGTCCGGGGTATCCGTAGGCTTGTGATAATCGGCCCCCAACATTCCATCATAATAAAATATGATCGGAACCCCATTCTTTGCAAAATTGTAATGATCACTTCTAAAATAAATGCGGTGCCTGTCGTTAGGATCGTTGAATTTATAATCCAACTCCATTTTCAAATATTTTTTGTTTGCAGCTTCGCTGATTGTTCTCAGGTCTGTACTTAATTTATCATCACCAACCACATAAACATAATTCAAAGAATCGCCGATTTTGCGACTTGAATCGGTTCTGCCAATCATATCTATATTCAAATTGGCCGTAGTTTTTTCCAATGGAAAACTTGGATGGCTTGTATAATATTCAGATCCCCACAAACCTTCTTCTTCGCCACTGTTGGCTAAAAACACAATTGACCGCCTTGGTCCTTTGCCTTCAGCTTTGGCTTTGGCAAATGCCTGTGCTATCTGTATCACGGTAACCGTTCCGGATCCATCATCATCAGCACCGTAATAAATATTGCCATTCCTCATTCCTAAATGATCGTAGTGAGCACTTATCACTAAGTATTCATCTTTTAAATCGCTTCCCGGTAAAAAACCGATAACATTACTGCTTTGTGCTGTCAACGTAGTCTTTTTTACATCCATTAAAATTTCAGTAGCAAATGTTTTAATTAACGACGTATTTGATTTGAGATTATCGTATTCATTGCCAACGATCGCTCTCGCTACGTTTTCTGAAATTGTATAAACCTGGGGAATGATATTTCTCCGGAATAATGAAACCGTTTGAGATCCTTTGCGATTAGCGGTTGTCGTTCTTGGATAGTTATTGCCGGTTGCAATGATAACCGACACACCTTTATTTATAAGCGTTCCAAAAATTCCTCCCTGCCCACTACGTCCAGGTGGAACAGGTCCAATAACCATAACCGCTTTACCTGCAAGGTTGGCATTTTTCAATGAGTCATTTGCATTAGCACCGACGAATACCACTTCGCTGAAACGTAGTGTTGCGGGAATATTATTAATAGAGGGATTGAAGTCCTTATCCAGTTGATAAGTTTGACCGTTCACTTCAAGTTTGGTTTCAGTTAACGAATCCTGGTAAACATTATAATAGGATTGATAGCTGTCTTTATTACCGGGCTGCAGTCCCAGCGATTTAAATTCGGACTCAATGTAAGCAGCGGCCTTTCGCTGGCCTTCCGTTGCTGTTTCTCTTCCCTGCATTTCAGCACCGGCAACGATGTACAACCGTTTTTTAAGGTCGGCAGGGGAAATCGTTTTTGCATACACCTCCGGCTTTGCTGTTTTTTGTGCAAAACCATGGAGTGTACTTAGTGTAAGTACAAGTACAAGAATTTTTTTCATGTGCGAATAATGTTTGGGTTGGTATTACATACAGGCAATTTTTTCTACCCGTGTTTCGTGGCGACCGCCTTCAAAATTTGAGCTTAAAAATACGTTTACCATTTCTTCTGCTGCGGGTGTTGAAACAAAACGTGCAGGAATGCAAAGAATATTTGCATTGTTATGCTGTCTTGCCAATCGGGCAAGATCAGGATGCCAACAAATGGCTGCCCGAACGTCCTGGTGTTTGTTTGCAGTAATGGCTACTCCGTTCCCGGTACCGCAAATCAATATTCCCAGGCCTGCCTCACCTTTTTCAACGGCGTGGGCAACGGGGTGGGCAAAATCAGGATAATCAACTGAGTCGCGGCTGTAAGTGCCAAAATCTTTTACCTCTAAACCTTTATGTTGAAGCAGATCTACAATGACTGTTTTAAATTCAAAGCCTGCATGGTCGGCCCCAACTGCCACAGGCTTTGAAAGATCGAAACTCAAATTCATAATTGGTGTTTCTACAAATGTAGGAGAAACGGCTCATCAAGCGCACCTAAATCCTCATTCATAATGGACTATCCAAAACACAACTCTTGCTTATCCAATAAACCATTGCTCGAAAAATTTTTCAATTGCCCTTAGCTTTTTTATTTCAATAATAAATGGTGTGCTAACAGTTACTGCGCGTTGGTGGTCCCGCAACTGGCGGTATCAGGATGGACTGGTTAACTCCATTCTTTATCTTTATCAGCCCGTTCTTTATCAACCCGTGCGGCCAAAAATATGCTGATCACATACAATAATAACAACGGAATGGCAACGGCCAATTGACTGACCACATCAGGCCCGGGAGTGATGATTCCGGCCACAATCAGGATGATGACTACTGCATATTTGATCTTGTTTTTCAAAAAAGCTGAAGTTACAAGCCCTATCCTGGCGAGGAAGTAGATTACCAACGGCAATTGAAATGCTAAGCCGCTTCCCAAAACCAGAGGAAGCATCATACTGATATAACTGTTGATCGTCCAGATGTTTTGAACAATTTCGTCAAGCTGAAAATGAAAAAAGAAATTAATAGCATAAGGAGCTACGACCATATATCCGAACAGGACCCCTGTAAAAAATAAGAAAGAGACCCAAAAAATAACGCCTGTTGTTGAGCTCAATTCTTTTTTATTCAGTGCCGGTCTGACAAAAGACCAGAACTGGTAAAAAACATATGGAAAGGCGAGGATTAATCCGCTGATTAAAATAACTGAAAACCACATACTGAACTGGCCGGAAACCTCGGTGCTTTGTAGTTTTAGCTGAATGCCCTGCATACATAGTGCATTACCAAGATTCAGTGACCGTCCAATTCTGCAAATAATTCCGTATGTCGGAAAATCGTTGTGGGTAGGTCCGAGCAAAATGTTTTTAATAATGAATTTATTATAGATACCAGCCACAATAGCGCCGATAGCAACGGCAACAACACAGCGGAACAAATGGCCACGCAATTCTTCCAGATGATCAACAAAAGACATCTCGGAACGTTCTTCACCTGTATTTCGTTTAAAAAAACTTAGAGCCATTTTATTTTAAGTGCGGCAAAGATAATTGTGGATTAACAGGATTGTAAAAGGAATTAGGGGATTCGCGAAGGTTTTGGGAGTCACAGGTTTGTCAATATTCTATTTCAGTACTTTCAGCTTTACCATTTCAATGCGGGTATCGCTTACGCTGAGAATGTCGAATTCATAATCATCAATAATGATCCGTTCTTTTTGTTGCGGAATAGCTTCGTAATGGTTTATAATATAGCCAGACAACGTTTCAGATTCATTACCCGGAAATTCCAGTTCATACTTTTCGGAAATATGATCAAGCTCCACACGCCCTGAAAAAATATATTCATCTTCGGAAAGTCGCTTTTCTACAAATTCCTCGCTATCGTATTCATCATGTATCTCCCCAAAAATTTCTTCCAGCACATCTTCCATGGTAACAATGCCGGCAGTACCTCCAAATTCATCTACCACCCATGCTATACTTTTTCTGTCCCTTGTAAAGCGTGTAATCAGGTCAATAGCACTCATACTCTCCGGTACAGCAGGTATGGGTAATAAAATTGACTGGATGTTTTGAGGGCTCTTAAACATATCCAGCTGATGAACGTACCCTACGATGTTATCGATATTATTTTCATAAACAATCAATTTACTAAGTTTGGTGTCAATAAATTTATCCCTCAATTTCTGAACCGGGCATTTTATCTCCACACCAATTATCTCTTTCCTGGGTACAAGGCATTGCCGGACCTTGGTGTTATGAAAATTCAATGCATTATCAAATAATTCGGTGTCCAGTTTTGCAGGTTCATCATCATCCTTATTTGGTTGAAACAATGTATCCAGGGAACCTGCGGGAAAAACCTCCTTCGCTTCGCTGAGGCGTACATTAAAAATATATTTCAGTACCCAATCAGAAAGACCGATGAACAACTGGCCAATCGGCTGAAGCATTTGATAAAAGAAATTGATGACCCAAACCAATCTGGCAAGTAGTGTATTACTGTTTGCCCTGAAAATTGCACGGGGAATGAACTCAGCAAAAACGAGTACGATGAATGTGGCCAGCAATATATCGAGCAGCAAACGGGCTATGTCATTTTGAAGTCCAATAAGGTTCCACAGCGGTTGGGTAACCTCGCTGAAAAGCAAAACAAATGAAACGAGAAAAAGGGTAAATCCAATTAAAGTTGTGCTTAGGAAAAGCTGTGGATTTTCAATAAAGCGGGAGAGCAATATGGCACTATGCCTGCCCTGTTTCTTCTTTAATTCAATTCCGAAACGGTTAGCACTATAAAACCCCATTTCAATCCCTGCAAAAAAACCCATCATCAGGATGGTGACAAAAAACCAAACCAGCGTAGTGACTGCGATCATGTTGGGGTAAAGATATAAAAACCGGGGAAAGCCTATATAAATGCCCTGACGACGTCTTCTGCCTGTTTTTTTGCTTTTTCTAAATTGTCGTTAACGATGATTTGATGGAAAGAATGTTTAAAAGAAAGCTCATATGATGCTTTGTTCACGCGTGCACTCAGCGATTCATCGTTTTCAGTTCCTCTTGTCTGAAGGCGACGTTTAAGTTCATCCACACCCGGGGGTTCAATAAAAAGAGAAAGTGTGGTTTCAGGAAACTGTTGCTGCACATGAATGGCCCCTTTTACATCAATATCCAGGACAGGAAATTTCCCCTCGCTCCATATCCTTGACAGTTCGGATTTCAAAGTTCCATAGTACTTGCCTTCGTAAACCATTTCCCACTCCACAAATTCGCCGTGCTGAATTTTATTGGTAAATTCTTCCTCAGCAATAAAGTAATAATCAATACCGTGCTTTTCGTTACCCCTGGCCTTGCGAGTAGCTGCCGACACTGAGAACGCAAGTTTATCAGGGAATGTATTTAATAAATGCCTTGTTATACTTGTTTTGCCCGCACCGGATGGAGCCGTGATGATGATGATCTTCTGTTGCATATTTACCGTCATGGCCTGATAAAAGGCGAAGTTAGGCTGTACTTGATTTCATAGACAATGGCTTTTTAACTTTTTGCTGAATTCAGAAAAAGATAATTTGGAACCGTGCAGCATGTAGAATTTTTCCATAGAGACCATTTTGAATTCCATTATCATCGTAAAAAAGCCAAAAAGTCTTTGTCGCAGTTCATTGATTTTTTCTGGGAAACAAATTTTGATGAATTGTATGACCAATACCCCCAGGGTTTTTCCGATGCACTATTTCCTAATGTTGGATATACCTATTTGATCAACCTGGGAACTCCCTTTGTGATGCAATTGGAACAGGAGTCTGTTGAAATGAAATCGGATGGATTTCTGCCACGGCATAAAAACATGATTTGCCATCATTCTAGAGGCAATCAAATTTTTGGTATAAAATTCAAGGTTTCACCGGTGTTGTTTGAAAAAAAGGTCAACTTTTCGGAATACAAGGAATATATTTTTCCGCTTGCCTATCTTATCGACAGAAAGATCATTGAAAAAATAAAATCAGCGGTATCGTTTGAAGAAAGAATGCAAATTGTTTCGGATTACTACGACCAGATCGTAGAAAAATATTCGGGCTCAATGAAGCAGGTAGAAGTAGTTACACAAATTTTGAAAGAATGCTGGGACAAAAATCATTTTGATGTTTCAATAGAGGAATTGTCTGAGCAGTATAACATCAGCTCACGAACCTTGCAACGTTATTTTGAAGCAACCACCAGCATCAACAGCAAACAGGCTTTGCAAATAATGAGGATACGAAAAGCTATTGAACATTTGACCTCATCTCCAAACGATTTTCATTTTAGTACCTACGGTTATTACGATTACAGTCATTTTTATAAGCACCTCAGGCAATTCTTAAATCAACATTCCATTTCTATTGTCCAGCCACATCTGCAACTGCTGAAGGCTAAACAGCAATAAAAAAAGTCCCCAGGAAAAGGGACTCGCTTTATGAACTGTATTATGCTTAGAGAAAAACCATTTTTTTAATTTCCGCCTGCCCGCTGCCTTTCCTCTTCAGAAGCAGTGCTTCTTTTACGGGCCTGCTGCACCTTATTATTACCGAAACGATAGGTAAAACTAACGTTGGCTACGCGGCTCTCCCTGTATGCGTGCCAATTCTCAACATAACGACCTTCATAGGTAACGGTAGCATTCGGCAGGTTGGTCCAGAAGATGTCCGTGATGTTTGCTCTTACCGTGCCTTTACCCTTTAGAATAGTTTTTTGTCCACCTATTGCAACACCCCATTGTGATTTTGTTTTCATGTAACCATACTGCCCGCCTGTGTTAAGATTTGCATTGAACTCAGCACCCCATCCCTTCTTAAATGTAAATGTGTTATTGGTTCTGATACTGGCAGAAGGAGCGCCTTCATTCAAGGCTATTCCACCAAGATTGCCATTAAACTTGTTGTAGTATAAATTGAAATTGTTGATCATGTTCCACCACTTACTAATCTTTACCGGTGCGGTCGCCGTAAGACCGAAGTAATCGGACGAAGAAAGATTTACTGGAATTTGAACAGTAATGTTTTCTGATTGTCCCGGTTTAATTACGAAATCAGGAATGACATCCTGTATCCTTGACAAAACAACCGTTTGTACATTGGCAGTATTACTATAACCAAGTGTAAAATTCATGCTCTTCATTGTATAACTTAATTCATACGACCAGGTCATTTGAGGATTTAGGTACGGATTACCTGTACCATATATTGTAGGGTCAATCTGGAACAGGAATGGATTCAACTGGCTATAACTTGGACGATCAATTCTCCGGCTCACTGATACACCTAACGTTTGTTCTGGTTTCAACTTATAGTTAAAGAATGCGCTTGGAAAAAGACGGAAGTAGTCGTTCTTATATTGCTTATCTCCCTGCACCTGTCTTGTCTTCAAATTTGTTTGCTCAGCACGAAGTCCTACCTGGAAATTGAATTTTTTATATTCCTTACTGAAGTTGAGATATCCTGCATTGTTATTTTCATCGTAGAAGAAACGATTGGTTTTGCCTGTATCAACTTCAGGTCCCCCGGGATAAACCTGCCAGAACTTCGCATCGTTATCAGAGGAAACAAAACTTGTTTTAAAACCGGCTTCGAGCTTTACACCCTTTTTCATTGGATTCACGTAATCTACCTTGGCAGTTTTGAAACGTAAATCACCCTGCTGATCTCCATCAAGAATATCATCTTCCGCTTTTGAAGTGCCATCCATTTTATAAAAACTACTGGCTGTTCTTGTAATGGATGAGGATTTAAATATTCCGTAGTCAAGATCAGCTGTCAATTCCTTTCCGGTACTATCAAATGTGTGTTTGAAATTAATATTCCCTACACCATTTTTAAAATGATCGTCATTGGTACCAAGGGAAAGAAAATGGAAATCAGGTTGATTTTGTGCATTATTTACAATGGTTGTGATGTTAGCTTCGCGTTGAAAGCCATTGAAACTTCCATTAACAACAAAACCTATAATGGTTTTTTTAGAAAGGAAAAAATCGGTTCCAAAACGAATGGTGTTTGAATTAAAGGGCATCCAGGCATAATTGTCCTTATCATCGGAACCTTTAAAAACGCCGTTATCATAAAAATTCCGGTTGATGATAAGATGATTTAGATTCTCCCTGTAAGCGTAGTTATAGTTACCAAAAAAGTTCAGCTTTTTATTTCTATAATTAAAAGTTGTGCCTGCATTTGCTTTTGGATACACTCCCTGTCCAAATCCTGCGGTAAGTGTTCCATTAGCGCCCAGCCTTTGATCTTTTTTCATCCTGATATCGATGATACCGGAGTTACCTGCTGCATCATATTTGGAAGAAGGGTTGGTAATAATATCGATCCTGTCGATAGCACTACTTGGTAAGCTCCGTAAATAATTGGCAAGGTCCTGTCCCGACATTGGTGTTGGCTTTCCATCGATCATAACAATGACTCCTGCTCTTCCCCTCAGACTGATAGCATCATTTTGATCGATAGTAATACCAGGTGAACGCTCCAGTACTTCAATAGCCGAACTTCCGGCATTCAACATACTGCTTTCAACATTCACTACAATACGGTCATTCAGTTTTTGAATGAAAGGTTTTTTAGCAGCCACCGTTACATTTTGCATTTGAGAGGACGGCTTTGTAACCAACTTAACCGCAGGTAATTCAACTGACGCCTGGGATTCATTTATGGTAAATAAATTTGAATACCCGGTTTTTAACCCAACGGAAGTTGCACGAATGATATAAGAATTGAAGTCTACGTTCTCAAACTGTGCCACTCCTGATTTGTCCGTTAATGCAGTTTTTACAAGGGCAGAATCTTTGCTCCCCAGCAATTCAACCGTAGCATTTTCAACCGGTGATTTTTGCTCGTTAAAAATGGCGATGGCTATTTTGCCCTTTTGTGCATTTACAAAAGCTACTGACAATACACACAATACAGACAAAGAAAAAATTTTCATTAGTGAGATGATTTACTTCAAAAAACAGAAGAAAAAACCGGATTAAATACATAAACTATATCAACATTGGTTGCTGAACCATGAATGGATAAATGAGAAGTTTATACGAAAAAGCTCGTGTCAGATTTTTACATGGACTGGTTTACGCTTCATTCTTCATCTTTGATGGATGAAATATAATGTAGAAGAGATCAATAATCTGATTAGAAACAGGAGGTCCGTATTTCCCGATCAATTGGAAGCA
>Ga0193740_1000013_pt1 | contig 44487 bp, 43 predicted proteins | sample L2s1metaG_FD_145072 | JGI IMG/M metagenome (GOLD analysis project Ga0193740, IMG submission 145072) | Soil microbial communities from a riparian zone of the East river system, Colorado, United States - L2s1 | ecosystem: Environmental > Terrestrial > Soil > Riparian zone | place: USA: East River... | reverse complement strand
CTTCCTTTTTATAGTGCTTTTCTTATAATTTTATTTTATCCCCCAAAACAGGAATTAATTCTACGAAAAAAGAGAGATGAAAGCAGGAAGCAGGCTGTGTAAGCTATAGTCTTTTTCGATGTGTTGTCTCGCTGCTTGACCCATTTTCGAACGCATTGTAGCATCCGTTATTAATTTTTTAAGGTAAATCTTCCATTCACTTTTATCCTTTGCGATAAAACCAGTTTTATTTTCAAGAGTGATCAAAGAATTTACGCCAACAGGTGATGCAATTGCCGGAATTCCGCAGGCATGATATTGAATTAATTTGAATCCACATTTGCCTTCAAACCAAGGTCCTTCTTTCAGTGGCATAATTCCTATATGCATTTTTAACAAATCTTCCTGCTCAGTTTCCAATTCCCATTGCTTATAAACAAATTTGAAGTTCCACTCAGGTCGTTTATTAGAGATTATAAGAAAGTCAAAATCAATCTCTTTTTTTAACTCTGGGATTACTCCTTCGATTACTTCAAGATTATGTATTGTCGTATGAGAGCCGGTCCATCCAACAACAATTTTATTTCCTTCATGTTGATCTCGTTGTTTAAAATGTCCTTGTTTTGTATCAACTACTGTTGGTATAAGAAAAACTGAAGAATTATATTTCCGTGCATACTCGCATAAAAAAATATTTCCAGCTACTATTTTGTATGACCACTTAATGATATACTTTATTTTCCAAGTCGCTTTTCCCCATTTTTTTATTCTTGAAACTTTTTCACCCCCGGGTATCCAAATCGCATCATCATATTCATGGATAATTTTTTTTTTTAAGATTTTTGCAAGCAGCCATTCAAATATTGGTGGGCCAATCGGCGTTGCCTCTCGATGTATAAAGATATACCCTGCTTTTACTGATTGAAAAAGATGAATTACTCTCCTAAGAAAACCTTTTACTGTACCCAATACTTTTAATAGCCTATTTCCAGGCTTGTATAAAATGTCCCATGCCTCTTGATCAAGAAAGCTCAACGTTTTGTAAGAAATACCTGCTTTTTCTAAATCAGGCAAAAATATTTCAACTCTGAAACGCTGAGAGGGAGCAACATTCATTGGATAGGGAACCCAAAAGTGAATTGTTTTCTTCATACTAAAAGGATAAAGATCATGAGGTCAACTGATCAAAAAGACTTAGATAGAGATCACGGTTGCTATGCACAGAAAATTTTTCTTCTACTGTTTTGCATCCTGCATTGCCCAGTTTTTGTCTTAGTTCAAAAGAATCTATTAGTAAACTAAGTTTCTCGACCCATTCCTCATCACTTTCTGCCAAAAATCCATTTATATTATCGGTTATTATTTCAGAATTTACTCCTACAGGCGACATGATAGTTGGTATCCCCAATGCCATATACGAAAGCCCTTTTAATCCACATTTTCCTTTAGCCCATTCTGTATCAGGCAATGGCATAATGCCAATATCAAATTCAGCCATATTCTGAACTTCTGTATTTTTTATCCATGGCAATCCTTTGGTCTGCAAAACTTTACTATAATAATTTTCGTCACCAATTATTTTGAAATAAACCTTTCCCAAATATTTATTTTTTATCACCGCAAGTGCTTTGATCTTTGTTTCCAGATGTTCGATAGTAGTGACAGATCCGCTCCAGCCAATGCAAATTTTTTCGTTAGGATATTTTTTTACAGGTTTGAACAGATCGGTGTCAATGGTTGTAGGTACTATAACTACATTTTTATTAAACTGCCGGGCAAAATCAGCCAGGTAATTATTGCCAGCAAAAACAAGATCAGCTGCTTGAATTATGGTTTTTGTTTTGCGTGCATTTTTAAAAATGGAAAATATCTTGTTGGCTTCTGAAATATTTTGTATCCAGATACTATCATCAAAATCAAAGATCAGTTTTGATCTCTTTGCAAACTTCTTCTCAAAAAAAGAAGTGCCAAGCATAAAGCATTCTCTTTGCACAAAAACGATATCATAATTTGACGCTTTTAATACATCATGTATTCTTTTCCATATGCTTTTTAAAACGATCATCCCCTTCCTTAATATTTTTCCTTTACTATAAAAAAATTTATCGTCATTCGCACTTAGCAACCATGAAATATTGCATTGATAGCCATTGGCGTTAAGGTGATCCAGGTATTGTTCAAACCGGAACCTTTGTGAAGGCGACCTGTCCGGACGATGCACGCAAATGAATAAAATTTTTTTCATAAAGCTTCTATACTATCCAAACAGCAGGCAGCTTTTCAATTATCTCAATATTAGTAAACCTTCGTAAACGTCTCTTGAATATCGTACTCAAGAACGATAGGAGGTTTTTCAATTTTCATAAATTAAAGGATATATCTTCCTGGCTATATCAAAAGAACGGTATTTTTTTGCAATACCAAATACTTTTTCCTGCAAAAATTCCCTATTATAATTTTTTAATAATTGATCCATCTGGTGTACAGCTCCAGCCATTGTTTCTAATTGTCTCAAATTAGTTACTACTCCAATTTCATATTGCAAAATTATATCTGAATCATCTGAAATACCTGGTGAAATAACAACGGGTAAGCCCATGGCCCAATATTCGCCGTTTTTAATCGGAGAACCATAACGTTTTGATGGCACTGGAACCTGGGGATTTATTCCAAAATCCCCCAAAGAAAGATATCTGGGTATTTCGCTGTGTTGTACAAATTGGCTGATGATCACATCTGATGGAATATCTATCCTTTTAATTTGCTCTTGAATTATTTCCTCCGACTCTTCTGTTAACATCAGGAAGCGAAACTTTTCACCCCAATATTGATAACAGGCTTTCACAAAATCAAAAACTTCATCCTTTAAATAAGTACCTCCCAACTTTCCTGCATATACACAGACAATTTTATTACACAAACCAAATTTTTCTGTTAAAATAATATCTTTCGGACGGGGGTAAAAATCTTTGAAGCTTATACAGGCCGGTTTGACAAAAAAGTTTTTCAATTCAACTCCATAGTTTTTTAACGCATAGTGTTTCATTCCCGCTGTAGTTGCTATTATATAAACAGCTCTTTGAGTCAGTCTTTTCTCGAGTTCAAAAAGTATTTTAAATGGAGTACCATTTTTTTTCCATGCGCCGGTTTCCACCATGGCGGTAGCATGAGGCTCATAACTATCCATAACTAATACCGCCCCGGAAATTTTTGAAAGTAAATAACCAATGCTACCCGCAGGTGTGCAAAACGGATGAATAGAAGCAATCTTGTTTTTTTTTATGATACGATAGAGCTTAATTAATTGTCCAGCACTGGCTATAATTTTTTTCCATCCAAAACGCTTGTAAGACTGTGCAACCAATTCCATATTTCTTTCTTTCCATTGCAGATTAATAACATCGATTTCTGTCGCAGATAACGCTTTATTTTGCTGCTCTGAAGTAATTACAATAATCTTTTTTTCAGCTGGCACAATTTCTCTTATGATCTCAACGTAGGGCAAAGTATAAGTTTGTACTAATGCATCCTTAAAACTCCATTGGGTCAATATTAAAATATTACCTGTTAATTTCACTTGAGCTTTGTGATTAGATTTCTTCCTATAGTTCCTTTAATAAGCAAGACAAGAAACTTTTTGTTAATTCCTATAGTTTTTATTGCATAGCCTGCCGCTCTTATCGCTCTAGTCCTGCTTCCATCAAGGTATTCGTGAATACCGCAAAAATAATATGACCAGGCACTGAGTGCTTTTTCATCGGAAACTGAAAGAGAAATGTTTTGCAGGGCCCATGTTAAAGCCCTTTGCCTTGCTTCAATTACTTTTTGATTATTCATCATTGATCTTTCATCATGCTGCCGCATAGTTAATACAATCTTGTCAATGATAAATATTGAATTGCTCTCAAGATTTAACAGCAAAAAAAGCCAATCTTCCATAGAGGACAATTCTCGTTCCTCAGGAAAGAATTTATATTTATGATCTTTTATCCTTATGCAATAGTTGCAGGCCAGTATATTCCCTTTCAAAAAAAAATGACGATCGTACCAGCCTTCGGAAAGCTTTAGCAGGTCAGCATGATTCTCGACTCTCTCTTCGTTTATGTAATTATACTTCGCCGCCACTAAAAATATTTCAGGCTTCTGTTCGATCACACACTTCAACGTTTCAAGATAGTGTGATTGCATCCAATCATCGGAATCAAAAAAAACTGCATAGTCTCCTTTCGCCTGTTTTAAACCATAATTTCTGGCAGCGCCTCTTTCTTCATTTTGCTTTAAAAAATATTTTATTTTTTCTTCTTTATTATATTTTTCATTAATTATTTCCCCAGTCTTATCCGTACTACCATCATCTACAATGATCACTTCAAAATGAGGATATGTTTGTGCCCGTACAGAATCAACAGTTTCAATTATCAGATTAGCCCTGTTATAAGTCGGAATTATTATGGAAAAAAAAATCATTTTTTGTCAGTATCCATTTTTTTGAAAATTGCTTTCACTTTTTTTATTGATTTTAAAACGAACCGAGGGATTTTCAATTTTCGACAAACAGTTTCCAGCCTGGAATCTTCTTTTATCCAATTTTTTGGAAAATTGTTTTCAAGCAGATTCATTAATGCAGATGCTTCTTCGAGTTTACCCGTCCAGTATAAATCTTTAAGTACATGACCAAGATGAAAATAAATTGCTTTTTCCGGTTGAATTGAACTAATAATTACTGGTTCACATTTAAAATTGAAAGGATAATAAAAATCGAGTTCATCTTTGAATACACCTCCTGCATTCATTAATTCAAGCCCTTTTTTCCAATTAAGGTTTTTACACAAGTTGACAAATGTCTTTTTCCAATCACCAATAAATTGATTGGTTTGTGCAACAGATTTGCTTTGCGAGTGAACCCTGTACTTTGCAAACACTTCATTAACAGGATAAAAATTTGAAACCAGGGAAAGCCTCATAAAAAGATCATAATCCATTCCATAATGCAGTTCTTTGCGCAGATAACCGACATGATCTAAATATTTCTTCTTAAAAAAAGCCGCGGGCTGAGAAAAAACAATACCACTGAGATAGCTTTCTCTACTTGGCTTCAAATAAGTGAACCGTGTTTCCAATTCTGTCTTCTCATTAAAAAGAATCATGCCACCATGAATAAGTCCTGCATCGTCTGGCAAGTTCAAAAAATGTTCAGCCGCTTTTTGAAGTGCGCCGTGAGTTAATAAATCATCACTATTTATCCAGGTTATAATTTCTCCTGATGCCTTCTGAAAACCTTTATTAATGGCGTCACTTTGTCCTTTATCTTCTTCAGTAACCCAATAGCTAATCCACGAAGCATATTTTTGTATAATAGTAACCGACTCATCTTTACTTCCGCCATCAATAACTATTAGTTCCAGGTTAGGATAGTTTTGCAACAAAACAGATCGAAGTGTTTCCTCTAGAAAAATTCCCTGGTTATAACTAGGTGTTACAATCGAAATCTTTGGCCATTCAGAACGATGAGAATAAACTAAATGAGAAGTTTCTAATGTCCATGGCCAGCCAACTTTGTCATCTGAAGAAACAGTTAGTTCTTTTAATACCCCATTACACATAGTCATAATATTAAAACCTTAAGTCGTTTACTGAATTTTAGCGATTGCAAGATTATCAAATTCACCTGTAATAATATCATACCCTTTGTCTGCAAGAAATTTTTTGCTGTTTTCTTTATCTTCCTTAATCAAATGCCTGTGTTCATAATAAATTAATTGGGGTTTGAATATTGAAAAATCTATTGATTTTATTATCTCAAAATCATATCCCTCTACATCAATGTAAAGGAAATCGAGGTTGTGATAATTGTATTTTTCTATTAAACTGGTAAGTTTTACACAATTAAGTTTTTCAACTTTCATTTTGAGCCCGGGATATGCTTTTTCAACCCATTCTACATGCTCTTTTTTAAATGACCCAAGTTGTCTTAACCATTCAGGATACTGTTCATTTTTTTGAAAATTCTCGATATAATAAAACTCTTTTATTTCGTCTTGTCCCGAGATAGCAACGTTTTCAAAAAAAAGTTGATTGCTAAAATGCTTGTAGGTCCTTTTTAATTTTTCAAACAAATAAACTATCGGCTCAATCAAAATTCCTGACCAATGATGATATTTTATGAACCAAAAAATATTATCTCCTGTAATACCATCGTTTGCTCCTACCTGCATGAACGTCATTTTCCCTTTTCCCTTCTTTTTACTATAGTGCTGTATATATCTACCGATTTCTCCTTCCGGCTTCCAGTAAAAGTGATAATAAAGCCAGTTAAAAAGACCAGAGCCCCGCGGTACAATAAAAAGAACACTTTTCTTTATCGCCTTCTTAATAATTTTCATAGTAAAAAATTATCTATTTACATCCATTAGATATCTTGTAGCGCCATTATACAATACAGCATCAATGTCTTTGATCCAGGATGTCCATTCCCTTTTTCCTGTTTCTGCTATTTGCCTATACTTTTCAAAATTATTTTTCTGAAAAATATCTTGAATTATCTCATTAAAATCTGAGAAATCTGGTTTACAAAAGACCGCATTATGCCCATCAATAAATGGGAACATCATTTCTACGTGGTGAAGGTCCTGGCAAACTAATAATCGTTTAGCCTCCATTGCTTCTCCATGCCGAAAAGACAATTCTCCAAAACCATTTGGTGCTGCGACCACGAAATAATTTAGTAATGTTCTTTTAAAAAAAAACCGATTGATGGGCTTGGTCCAATAATCATGCTCCTTCAAATATTGTATTACTTCCTTTTCATCTCTGCCTGGAAAATCCGTATCATCGAAACTTCCCCAGAAGTGAGGGTTAATACCTGATATTCCATATCGCCCGCTGATATTACTTTGCTTTAAAACTTGTAAAAATCGAATCCTAGAAAAGTGGGTTAATGATCCTATAAAATGAACACCCATTGAAGGTTTTGTCAGCGATGCTCTCATTTTTATATCGAGTGTGCTAACCTGGTCCCCAATATTTCTAAGAAAGGCAGAAAAAGCAGAAATATTTGGTTTGATTTTCCTAATTCTTTTTCGAACAGTTGGATGAATATTTACTGTACAAGGGAATGAAAGCCTGAGTTTATCTAACTGCTGGTTAGTATAAGTAACATTTCTTTTTGTTATTTTCTCCCACCAATTGTCTCCCCTTCCATAATATGTTCCTGTTTCGTAATTATGAAGCTCCCTGTCTTTGTAATATCCTTGTGCTTTTAAAACAAAATCCATCTCGTCAATCGCTTCCGGGGCCATAAAGACAGCAAAAGTATCATACCCATCAGCCCCTATAATTTTATTTGCAAATTTTCTGAGCTTATTTATTACTACCCGTATATCCAATTTCTTTTCTTCAACGATCCATTTGACCCAATCAGTAGAAATAAAAATGGCCTCGGCCTTGTCAAAATATGGCAATTGATAAGGATTAGGATTATCATCAATTCCAATCTTTGCTCCTTCAAAAGCGCCTATATCAAGATCCTTGCAGGCAAAAAGCAAATCATAAAACCAGTATTGGTATCTTATTTCAAGGAGAATAACACTCAACCTATGTTTTACCATCATTCCTGGAGAATGGTTTTAAACAAATATAGAATAAGTTAAAAAATTCAAAGATTATCATTAATGCAATCTCAGTATCGAGTAGCAAATATATCCTGCTTAGAAAAAGAAGCATCTTTAATAATCACGTTAAAGTTCATCAATTAAATATAATGACTAAGACAAGATACTTTTATACATGTACGAAGGTTTTGGCACATTAAGACTATGTAGAATGGATGGGGCGATCTCAGTTGTAGAAATATTGGCTATGTCCTTTCCATTCAATCCAAATGCGGGAGCATAAATAATAAGTGAACCATTGGGAATATGATAAGCCGTTGCCCCACACCTGTCCTGTATTTTTACATTCTTCATTCCTGAATGTTCTAAAGGGATAACCTGTCCCATTATTTGAATCTTTATTTTACTTTCGTCTAAATTGGGAAAACCAATATCAAGACTATAAAATCCTTCTGCTTTTTGACGTGAATGTATTGGTTGATCATTGACCCGAAGTGTCGATAGTTTCTCTTCAAACTCTTTTCTTTTATCTACATGTATTTGAACATTGAACTGAGGAACCATCGAAGGTTTCAATTCATAATAACCAGGCCCAAGATCAAAATTGTCCATGAATTTTTGTCCATTGGTTACAAACAGGTCTGTATAAATTTCTCTTGCCTCAACAGCCTGCTGCCCCATACTTGAAAGTATCCATAAAGAATACTCCGGATTTTTTTCAATGAATTTTTTGAGCCTGCCGATCATTTCATCGGCTTTCTTCATTGTATAAATGATCTCGCCATTATACGTCTCCATCCATTCTCTTCCGAGTTTTAAACTTTCATAATCTTCAGGAAATGCAGCGGCCCAATAGCGATGTTGTGATGATGCTACATGATTGGTAAAGAATGTAACAAAGTCGGGTTTTTTTGATTCAAGTTGTTTATAAAATATATCAAAACCGATGATCGATTGATAAGTTCTTCTTCTTACTACTTTCCATTTGTTTATTTTTTCATCTACTAATTGTGCAGCAATATCAGTTGCAGTCTTGAATTTCAAGCCCATGTACTCGAAACCTTTCAGGAATTGGACTGCCTCTCTACCAGGGATTTTGTTACTTACTACACGACTGCTGTCTCTTGCCATTGCAAGATTGAATTTCTGAAAGGTTTCGAGTTTTTTAGGGAAACACTCACTGCCTGCGGCAAAAGTATCGGGGACATAAAAAGAAAAGTCTTCAACCCTTTCAGGCATTGGATATGTATGTAACGATCCGAATAAACCCACTTTTACGCCTTTTTTTGCAAGGATATTCCAGATAGTCGGGTATTGTTTTTCCTGTTCATTCAAATCTTGTCCAAAATCAGAAATAAAATGTTTTTCATTGGTAACACCTCTATGAACAGTTGGCCAGGTGATCCAGGGTGAAAGATGTCCCTGGTCTTCGGCATATGTCTCATATTTTCTGCCTTTTAAAACCAGCATTGCGAGATTTGATTCAGGATAAAGTTTGCAAAAGTGGTGTATGACCTTGTAGGGAACTTCATTGAGTTCAAAGAGGATGACCTTCATTAGTTTGGATTTTGTGCAAAATATTAAAAAAAAAGTTTTGCAGGTTCGGATCAGCCCTTAAAACGAAAAAAACGGCTGTAAAGTATCTTGAGAAATTGTACTAAGTTCGCTGTTGATTAGTAAAAAATAAGTATGGTTTTTAGTTTTAAGGGACACTCCGGATTTAAAATATCGTTGATTTCTGATCATATCGTTCGAAAGGCTTCTACATCTAAGGACGGTTCAGCAAGGCTGGCCAAACAGGCCGAAAAACAGAAAAATTTTAAGAACACTTCCGATTTTATCACCCCTCGTATACTGCAAGAGGGATATGAAAATGAGTTGTATTACTTTGATATGGAACTGATGAATTTCACTGATTTTATCAGCTATTTCCAGACATCGAATAAGAATAAAATTGATTATGTAGCAAAAAAGATCATCAGTTTCATTGAGTCAAACATCATTAGCTCCTACTTTAAACCGATCAATGTTTCCCTCATAAATGGGAAACTAGAAGAAATAAAAAAAAATGTTAGTGAACCTGATTACGATGCTATCAATATGATCCTGTCAAAACATGAGATCGTTATTCCAACCGGGATCTCTCATGGAGACTTTACCTTTTCAAACATTCTTTTTGACGCCGAGAACAGGGAAATCTGCTTAATTGATTTCCTTGATGATTATATTGAAACACCATTAAATGACATTGTCAAAATAAGGCAGGATACTAAATTCAAATGGTCACTTTTATTATACAACAAGAATTTTGATCTTGTAAAGCTGAATACGATCCTTCGCTATATTGACAATAAAATTGATTCACACTTTTCGCAATACGAATTTTACAGAAAATTTTATCCTTTATTTGAATTGGTGAATCTTTTGCGTGTAGTACGGTATGCAAAAGATCCCAACATAAAAGAATTTTTATTAACCCATATAAATAATTGTATCAATGAAATTAATTGTTCCGGCCGCGGGTAAATCTTCGCGTTTTCCGAATATTCGACCAAAATGGACATTAACGCATCCGAATGGCGAAATGATGTTTATTGAAGCCATCAAAGGACTACCATTAAATAACTTTGAAAACATTTATCTAACCGTATTAAAATCGCATCTTGATCAATTCAAACTTGAAAAAGGGATCAGGAAAAGTCTTGACAGGCTTGGTGTCAACTATGACCTGACGATCCTTGAAGAATCAACGAAATCACAATCTGAAACTGTTTTCAAAACACTTGAACAAAATAACATTAAAGGACCTTTTCTTGTTAAGGACTCGGACAATCATTTTTCGATCGATGAAATTGAAGGAAATTCAATTTGCGTATATGATATCGAGTCATGTGGTAAAATAAACGCCGGCAATAAAAGCTATGTGGAAGCAAACAATGATGGCATTATCAATAATATTATAGAAAAAAAGATCATAAGCTCAACCTTCTGTGTAGGTGGCTATGCTTTTGAAGATGCTGCTAAATTCATAAATGTGTACCAGGAACTTGAAAAAGAGAACCGTACCAATGAACTATATATTTCACATATTGTTTTCAAAATGATACTGGACGGGCAAACCTTCATCCGAAAATTTGTAACAAACTATAAAGACTGGGGAACCTTGGATGACTGGGAAGAATACACCAGCCAATACAAAACTATATTTATCGATCTTGATGGTGTATTGGTTGAAAACTCCGGGGAATACGTGGCTCCTTATTGGGGCGAAACAAAAGGCTTGCCACAAAATATTGCCTTTATTAATCAACTATATGACAGCGGAAAAGTGAAGATCATCATCACAACTTCACGCAAATCAGAATACAAAGAACAGACGCTACAACAATTACAAAAAGAAGGAATAAAATATCATCACATCATTTTTGACCTGTTGCATACAAGTAGCCGGATCCTGATAAATGATTGGTCAGATACCAATCCTTATAAAACATGTGACTCGATCAATATCAGGCGAAATACCGATGAACTGCATAAATATCTGAGGTAGACATCACAGTATCTTCACAAGAACTGCCTGATTGGAAAAGGCGAGATATTCATATTTGAATCCTGTAGTAGAAATAAATTCCTGCAACGCTTTGTATTCACCCCTTTCCCAGCTTGAATAACCAATATATTCATCAAAGAGAATAAATGTTCCCGAATGCACCCTGTTCTTAAGCAGGTCCAAAACTATTTTTGTAGATTCGTATGTATCACAATCGATATGAAGAAACGCAACTTTCTCTGTTCTTGTGTTTAAAAAAATCGGAAGTGTTTCATCAAACCATCCTTTATTGAGTATAACATTGGCGTTTACTTTTGGTAAAACTCCGCCTAAGTCAAAGTGTCCTTTACCATAAGAATGACCACTCCAGTCTTCTTTAAGCCCCTCGAATGAGTCGAAACCATAAAAAGTTACCTGTGGAAGTCTTGCACTCAAATAATTTATTGAAGTGCCTTTCCATGTTCCAAACTCCAAAAAAAGCTCTTTATTATATACATTTCCAGACTCTCTTAAACATCTTGCAACATAATCCCATAATTCATTTGCCATGTAAAAATTAAGGCAATGCTTAAAATTTGCTAATGCATAATTCAAGCTTGACTCCATCATCTTTTCCTCGTACAATAATACAAGTGAAGTTTTGTAAGGTGAAAGTTTCCAAAGATCAACTTTCAGCTCAGGCGCAAATAAGTATTGCGTGACCTTTCTTACCGGGCTGAGAATCTTTTTAGCTAATGTTTTCATTCTCATTTTCTTTTAAAGTTTTCTATCTCTTCTTTTAGTAATGAATCAATAAGATCTTCTATTGACATATTATACTCCCAATGTAATTCCTTCTTTGCTTTATCAGGATTTCCATAAATATCCATTATATCGGCCGGCCTGTATAATTCCTTTGAAATTCTGATCTTGCTTTTATCGATTCCCAATTTTTTAAAAATTGTCTCGGTAATAAATCTTAATGAAACTGAATGTCCTGAACTTATCAGGTAGTTTGCAGGTTTTTCTTTTTGCATCATTAAATACATTGCTTCTACATATTTTGGGGCAAAGCCAAAATCTCTTTTTATTTCGAGGTTTCCAACTTCGAGCAACTCTCGATGACCATACTTTATTTCAATAGCATCCCGCATCACCTTTTTCATGAAAAAATTCTTATTCCGCAGGTAAGACTCGTGATTGAAAAGAATACCACAACAAACAAACATGCCATAACTTTCTTTATAGTTCACGCAGATCCAGTGTGCAGCTGCTTTTGAGATCGCATAAGGACTTTTAGGATGAAACTCGGCATCTTCAGTAATCGGTAAATGATTTATACTGCCAAACATCTCGCTGCTGCTTGCCTGGTATAATTTTATTTTCCCATTCACCATCTTAACGGCTTCTAATAGATTAAATACCGAAAGTGTATTAAAACTGAAAGTGCCAATGGGTTGTTTAAATGAAAGTGACACCGAGCTCTGTGCTGCAAGATTATAAATTTCATCAGGTTGGTATTGCTCTATTATTTTTATTACCTGCGAAAAATCGGAAAGATTACATTCTTCAATTTTGATCTCATTAGCAATACCCAGGTAATGTAATCCTTTCAGATCCGAGTCACAGCTACGTACAAGACCAACAATCTTATAACCATAATTCAGCAATAATTTACTGAGATACGCACCGTCCTGACCCGATATACCTGTTATTAACGCCGTCTTGCTCAAGCAAAATTTTTTATAACATTAAAATATCCTTCAGCTGTTTTTTCCCAGGAAAATTCATTTACCTGCCGTAGGCCTTTTTGAATTAATTCTTTTCGTATACTTTCGTCATTTAAAATTTTATCAATTACATCAGACAGGGAATCTTTCTCGTTACTTTCAAAGTATAACACCGCGTCCCCTCCCACTTCAGGTAAACAGCTGCTATTAGCCAAGATTACAGGACATCCACATTTCATAGCTTCCAAAGTTGGAATACCAAAACCCTCATAAGCAGATGGGAAAACAAAAGCTCTCGCTTTTTTATAAAATGAGGCAAGCTCGCTATCCTTGTAATTTACCTGGACAATTTTTTTATCGATCCCTAGCTTTTGCAACATCACGTTTTCATTCACAGTTAAATTGCCTCCGCCTGCACACACAATAGTAAGTGAGGAGTCTTTTTTTAAAAATGGCACCATCGACTCTGCAAAGAGATCAAAATTTTTATATGCATCGCGATTCCCAACAAATAAAACAAAATTGCCTGGTAAGTTTTCAACCACTGTACCGTTATCGATTATCGTTTGTGAAAGATAAATGACATCGATCTTATCAGGTGAAACATTGGGATAAAACTTAAGAATATCGTTTTTAGTTTGATTAGATATTGCTATGATCCTATCCGCACAGTTTATTAACATCCTCTTTTGAGGAACTGTTTTGGTATCAGAGGGAAAATATTCGGGGAAGATTTCATGGATCATATCATACACTGTGAGAATAAATGGCTTCTTGCCCAAATTATCAAGAAAATAAGGGTTATAATATGTAGAAAGAAAAACATCGAACTGCTGACGTTCTACTTTTTGCTTTGTTTTTTTTATTGAAGAAGATTTGAGGATGTCTTTTATCCGGCCCACTCCTTTAAAATGCACGCCGTGTAAAATATTGAAAATGTTTTTAGGTTTGAGACTACTTTCATTAAGATGATAATTCTCGGTGTAAACCACTGGGCAGTCAATGGTAACTTCCTTGCTGTTTACAGAGTACTTCCATAATTCAACAAAAAGTCTTGAAATTCCACCGAATCTTTGAGAATGAAATATTTGTGGATCTAAAAGAACCTTCATTGTTAAAATGTACTACAGAAATTCTATTTGTTTCGTTTCAGTATTAAATACCTTTACTCCTTTAATTGCTTCATGTTTTTCATTAGCTCTCAAATAACTTAGAGTCCCGTCCATACTGCGTGATTCTCTAAAGCCAGCGGTTTTATAACCTTGCTCTACCGAAACCGATTTTAGATCAAACCCACAATCTCTTCTTACAAAAAATGCATTATTTCCCATCTTATTGCATCCAATAAAATAATATCCTTTTTTGTCAGATAAATCCACCAAAGAAGGTAACGATGCTCCAAAGACTAACCCAGAATAATGATATTTTAACCTATAAAAATCTTTATCATATGGTACCGTAATCGTTCTTTTATTACCGAACAAGCTATTATATTCAATCACTAAAATTTGTGGCCGGATAACAGAAATCGCATCCCACACCCAGTAATCATTGCCGTCAATATCAATAGACAACAGGCCAATATCACCTTGAATTTTTTCTTTGATCAATATCTCATTGATATTTTCTTTCGTGATAAACTCAGCTCTTGCTTGCAAATCGTATTTCCAATAAATCTCACTTTTCTTTATTTGCTCAATATTTTCAATTGAACCATCGATTATTAATCCATGCCAATTATCATTCATTAATAAAAACCTTGTGTTGCTCTCTTTATAATTTTCAACTCCAAATTCAACAAAAATTCGATTTGTTAAGTTAATCTTATTCACCAGGTATTGAATTATACCATCTTCACCAAATTGAGAGAACACACTGAACTCAAATTCATTCAGTGAACTAAACCGATCAGCGTAAACTATATTAAAATCACTTTTTATTTTCCCAAGTAAAAGTTGATTTTTTTCAAATAAAGCATAAGCTTCTTTACTGATACTTGATGTCAATCCTTTAGCTATTTTATTTTTGAAATTGGATAGCATATTTTATACTGATTTCTTTAAAATTGAGATCAATTTCCTAATTCTTCTTTTCCATGAACTCGTTCCCTGCAAATAACTTTTAAAGAAGTACCTGTCAGCTTCATAAGATATTTCTAGTGCTTTTGGGTGTGCAATAAATTGTATCTGCCCCAAAGGTCGGTTTGCTCCATCGTCATCGGCATTTGTAGTATGTGTGGCATTATTGCCAAAGCCAATATTTGTTACGATATTTTTATTGGGGATTATACATTTTCCACCTTTCTGCCACATTTTAAATAGAAATTGAAAATCCCATGTATCATAAACCTTGGATTTCAATTTTTGGTAAATAGTAATCCAATAGTCTTTTTCATCCTGGCTTTGAAAAACTCGTTCTGTAATTCTCTTAAGATCGTTTTCGCTAATTGAGGTCAGTTCAAAATCATAATCGGCCCATGCCCTCCACCATGATGCATAACCCCAGCTATGAGTAATATTTGAAAAATAGTAGCTCCCATCGCCTCTTTGCTGTCCATTTTGAAAATTATTACCCCCTATCATTCGAATGGATTCATCATTTCTGTAATAGCTCAGCAACTCCTTGCAAAATGTAAAAAAAGTTGGGTCAGGCAAAGTGTCATCCTCCAAAACAATTCCTTCACCGATCGCTTTAAAAAACCAGATCATGGCACTACTCTCCGCCGTTCCGCAACCAAGATTGACATCAGAAAACTTTGTTTGAACCTTGCAATCCCAGTCAATTCCATCCATTATCAATTTACGTACTGCTTCACATTTTTCTTTCTCCCCTTCGCGGCTTGTGCGGGGTCCATCAGCAGCAACAAATAGTTGTTGTGGTTTTTGTTCACGGATCCGCTCAAAGACTTTTACTGTCGTATCTGGCCTGTTAAAAACTATAAAAAGAATTGGTACATCAAATGCCATATCAATTCAAAATTTTATTTTTTATTACTTTAAAATAAAACGATCCATATCCATTAGCGGACAACACGGTTGCTTGTGCAAGTTGTTTTAAAAATCCATATTTCGAATTGCTGATAGCTATTTCAAAAAAATCACGCATCACGTTAGCAGCAAACAACTTACTTCGGTGGGAAAGCCTTGCAAGTTTCCTGGTCTTTTGTAAAGGCATCCATTCTCCATTACAAAACCTCGCATATTCATACAGTTGATCTTTTGATACACTTTTATCCAACCAACTGAGATACTTATTAACAAGCTGGTTATTATTTTCATTTATTATTTCTCTATTATGCCGTACCAACTCTTTACATTTTTCTACTGTACTCTTGTAAAAGCATAGCGGTGCATTACCTGTAAAATCCTGTGCTGTATTTATCTGGAACTTATCACCACTCATTCTTAAAATATGGATCCGGAAAGCAGGTACCTCTTTTATTTTCATTTGTTGCCCTTTTAAATACACACTCATTAAAAGTTCCGGTATTAACTCCCTAAACCCTTTTTTAGCATAGCATGCAACCGCTCCGCTTAAGTTCTTATTGAACTTAAAATATTCCTCCATTAGTTGTCCTGGTCCCAGAGCGAATATATCGCTGTATGCACCAGCGAGTTCATAAGGATTAGATGATGGTAGAAAAAGACAATTGTCGTTTATTGATTGTTTTGGGAGCTGGGAAAAGCTTGCACCTATTTCATATAAAAGATCAAACCTTGTCTTTATCACCACATCGTATTTCAAGTCTGTTTTGCTTTCATGATCCTTTAATATCTCAAATGCCTTTAGTTGTGAATACAGCATGGAGATCATTCCTGCTAATGGCACTAAACTTTTAATTTCAAATACTGGTTCATCAAACTGTCTTGATGATTCAATTAAATAAGCCTGTGGTTCATATCTTGAGATTATCTCCTTCTTATACACAGTTGCGGGCGGAGGTTCACTCATACGGTGGCTTTTCCACCATGCCGCAGTAACCGATTCTTCAATATCCCATGTATGACAAAAAACATCAACAATATTACCGTCTTGTTGTAATAGTTTTTTTAATTGAAGAAACGAATCGTGGGTTTGACGATAACTGCGTAGATGACCAAATAAGATCAGCCCAATTCTCATAAGATATAATCAATATTTTTCCCGGGACCAGTCCGGGCGGAACAGGCTCTTAAACCCTTTTGCATCTACAATATATTTTCTTCCAATGCCTGCTATATTATCGGCGTAAAATTCAAGATCGCATGTAAACGGGTTCACAATATATTTTGTGGCGTGAATAGCTATATCAAACTGAATACGGTATCCTCCTTGCGCCAGTGTATTAGCCGGTATGACAAATCGTTTTACAAATTTTCCAGGATACTGCGTTTTTACTTCAGGATCCGGATCCGTATCATCAAATAATGTATAGGCAAGTTGGTAATCGAATTGCGAATAAAACCAGAATCCAAGTATTAACCCAAATACCGGTTTTGTTATTTCTCCTTCTACCTCAATAATAATATCCTTATGAGTAAATATTCCAGTAACATCCTCGCAGTAAACCCTTGTTCCATAAACCCGCATACTTTCATCACCTTCGTTACCTGCCCATTCGGTTCTATGTGTTTGTGAACTCTCATCCGTATAACGTTGAAGAGCACTTTCAATATCACCATAGTGGGCCATTTGGCCGTTTTTAAGATAGATACCTGAATTGCACATACTCGAAAGTGCCATGAGATTATGACTAACAAAAAGGATTGTGCGGCCTTCACTTGTGCTAACATCTTTCATTTTTCCCAAACATTTTTTTTGAAACTCGGCATCACCAACTGCTAATACTTCATCCACCACTAAAATATCGGGTTCAAGGTGCGCCGCAACAGAAAAGGCTAAGCGAACATACATTCCGCTACTGTATCTTTTAACTGGTGTATCCAGAAATTTTTCTACTCCAGAAAAATCAACGATCTGGTCAAATTTTCTTTTGATCTCTACTCTTGTCATTCCCAAAATTGCTCCATTCAAAAAAATATTTTCCCTTCCTGTTAGCTCCGGATGAAATCCAGTACCAACTTCTAATAAACTTGCTACTCGTCCTTTGATCAAAACTTTGCCGGTAGTTGGTTCTGTGATCCTGCTTAGTACTTTCAATAAAGTACTTTTGCCAGCCCCATTTTTTCCTATTATACCAACCCGATCGCCTTGCTTGATCTCAAAATCAAGATCCCTCAATGCCCAGAACTCCTCGATTTCATTTCCTTCTACCATTTGCTTACCCGAAAGCATTCGCTTTGACCGGGAATAAAAATTGCGGAAATGATGAATGACCTGGTCCCGAAAAGTGAGATAGGTTTCTCTTCCCTTATGCCCAATTATATATTTCTTACCAAGATTCTCCGCCTTAATTACTGACTCCGGCATTATATTATTTTAGTCTTTTGATCAAATTGTAACCCATATTCTATTCAATTTTTTTTGCAGGGTTGCCTGCATAGATACCGGGTTCATGAATAGCTTTTGTGACTACACTCCCTGCCCCAATGATCACATCATTACAAATTTCTACAGGAAGTATCGTTGCATTCGAGCCAATGAAAACGTTGTTCCCAATTGTAGTTTTTTTCCAAAGCAACTTATCTCCCCTGGCCGGCCCCGATTGCATCAGGTCATTTATAAACATCACGCCATGGCCGATAAAACAATTATCACCCATTGTAACTAACTCACATAAAAGACTATGTGATTGAATTTTACAATCGTTTCCAATCATTACCCCTTTTTGAATTTCACAAAATGGTCCTATAAAACTATTGTTACCTATTTTACACTCATATAGATTGACTGGCTCAACAACAATTACATTTTCCCCAAAGGCTACATCTCTGATCTCACTTTTTTTTATAATAGGTCTGTTCATATTCATGGCTCTTCAGCTGCTGAATAAATTTTTTCAATTATCTCGACAGTTTTCAATCCATCATAACTACTTGCTACCATTGCCGCATTATTTTGAATTACATCTATAAGGTTCATATAGACCTTATCATGATTGCTCATTGAACCCTTGTAAAATCCATAATCGTTCGCCTTGTTGCCTTTAGCCAGATCTTTTATTTCGTAATCTTTGATATGCTGGTATTCCAGCTTATTTAAGTATTGTCCACCGATTTTTACAGTGCCGTTTTCGCCAAAAATAGTTAAGGACCCTTCCATATTCTCTTGAAAACAATTTACAGTATAGTTGACAGTACCAATAATTCCATTTTCAAATTCTGTAATAGCCGCACCTGTATCTTCAAAATCGATAATATTTTGATGAGCAAAATTTTTCCTAAATGCCCTAACTTGCCTTAAATCACCAAACATCCAATACAGAAGATCAATAAAATGACTGAATTGCGTGAAAAGCGTTCCTCCATCTAATTCCAAATCTCCCTTCCATGAATTTTTGTAATACTCCGCATTTCGGTTCCAAAAACAATTCAATTGAAAGCTGTAGATGGCGCCAAGCCTTTTTTCATCAAGCAATTTTTTCACGGAAACAACTGGTGGGTTAAACCGGTTTTGTTTAACGACAAAAAGTTTTTTTCCCGCTTTTTCACTCGCTTCTATCATCTTCATGCAATCGACAGTGCGGATAGCCATTGGTTTCTCGCATAGCACATGGCATCGAGCTTCTAAGCTAAGTATTGTGTGGTGGGCATGTAATCCATTTGGTGTACACACCACCATCACATCCGGCTTTATTTCATCACTAAGTAATTTCTCGATTGAAAAAAAAATTTTGGCATGATAGGTTTGACCAAAATCTTTTGCTTTTAATTCATCAATATCACAAACGGAAATTAATTTACCGACCAACTGGATTTGTTCTGCATGGCGCTTACCTATGCGGCCGCAACCTATAATGGCAAAAGATAGTGGCTTCACTCCTGTATTTAATTAGATAAGGTCCGCAAAACTTCTTTCCATCCTTCTGAATGTGCGAAAACCAATGAAAAGAAAAAAGGCAATAACACCTAATGAAATTAACATACCGGTCCAGTTCATCGGCGTTTTATCGCCAAAAAAACACCAACGAAAACCATCAATAACCCCCGCCATCGGATTGAGATAATAAAGCAAGCGAAATTTTTCCGGGATTATTGAGGATGCTTTTTCTGAAACAAATGCGACCGGTGAAACATATAGTCCAATTTGTACAAGAAACGGAACAACATGTTTGAAGTCACGGAATTTTACATTGACAGCAGTTAGCCAAAGCCCCACACCAAAACTAGCTATAAAAGCCAGCACAATAAATATTGGAAGGAAAACCAGGTTGATCGATGGCATTATTCGAAACCAAACAAGCAATCCAAACATCAGTATCAGGGAAATAAAAAAATCCACAAGGCTTGTAATAACTGCTGAAGCCGGAATTATCAGTCTTGGAAAATAAACTTTGGAGATCAGTCGCTCATTACCAAGAAGACTATTACTAGCTTCTGAGAAACCTGTTGCAAAAAATTGCCACGGTAATAATCCGGCAAATACAAGTACCGCATATTTAATACCGGGTGGCGGTTCGAATTTTGCGATCTGACCAAATACAAAAGTAAATATTACCATCGTCAATAATGGACGCAGCACACTCCATATAACACCGATGATCGTTTGCTTATACCGGATCTTAATATCACGCCAGCTTAATATGTAAAATAATTCTCTGTAGCGCCAAAGATCTCTCCAGTAGTTACGTTCCACACGACCGGGTTCGATAAAAACTTCAAATGCCATAAGTTGTTAAATGCCTGGTTTAATAAAATTTAATAAGCGATAAAGTAAATAGAACGCACCTATTTGATGAAAAAAATAAAAAGGTGTAAAATACCGCCATTCAATAAGTCCGAAAATAATTGGAAAAAAAATGATCAGACTTATAGTAGGCAACAAAAAAATAAATCCATACTTTTTTGCACGGCTCAACCAGACTAGCCCAATAAAACCTCCAATAAGGCAAATATAATAAAACAGTGACTGAGCGATTTTTAGAAAATAATCTATCCTGTTGTTACACCCATCTTCTGCATTATAGGAGTAATAATACGACCCACTATGACCCACAAACTTTTTTATACGGCTAAGATATTTAAGAAAGTAATAGTTAAACTTATTAGTTGCTTTATACTGGTCAATAAAAGCATAGTAATGTAAATTATATGCGGCTGATTGTATCTTGTCATCAACGCTATCAATACAAAGTTCTCTCACCGCCATGAAATTTTTAATTAGGATCGAATCATTTGATATCCTTGTTGGTATTTGCCAGATCGAATTTTTAAACATTGATGGGGAGAAAAAACCAGCCGCCGTCGTTTTATCCCACATTGTTGAAGCATCTTCTCCAATAGCACCAAGCATTTTACGTGTTAATTCTAATTCTTTACCGATCTCGTATCCTGCATATTTATCTTGTTGAAATAAAATTAGAGTGCCTGACCTTGAATAATTACGGATGATCCAGGGGCTTAAAAAAAGCAGTAAGGCAATACCATAAACAGCGCTTCTTTTAAAAATAGTCGAGATCGTTAATTTATATCTGATCAGTAAGAATGCAAGTACAAATATAAAAATGAGACCAAAGTAAGGCCGAAAAATTGTCGCAAGGGACAATAGAACACAGAAGAATATCCAATTCCTGGTGTTGGGAGTAGTAGAACTCAAATAGCGAAATAAGAACCAAAATGATATTAACAACAATGAAGAAGCCGGACTGTCAGTTATAGGTGTAAGAGAAGGATATGTATAGTAAAAACTGGCTGCCGAAAATAAAAGGGAAATAAAAAATATCAGCCTGCTCCGGGTTATTTTCAAAAGTATCAAAGAAACAATAAAAAATGCGATTGCCTCCAATAGTAACTGTGATAAGATCAATAAATCTAATGCGGTGTTTTTGTTAAAAAATTGCCTAAACATATAATAGGGTATCGAATAATGTGGCACTCTTCCGGCATAGATCTTTTTGTCATTAAATTCAAAATAATATTCTCCATTGTTTATATAGTTCTCCATTGCACCAGTATAACTAAAAGAATCGCCGGTAAAAGCAGTAAGGCATCCTGCTCTTATCTCCGGGTTGCGACAAAACAAACTCGTAGTATAATAAATACTAACAGAAAGTTTAACACCAAAAAAGATCAAAAAAATAAATATAAGAGACCGGCGACTCATTGAATGCTACGATTTATATTGTTACAAACGAAGTCAATCTGTTCATCTGACAATGAATAATAAAAGGGAAGACGAACCAGGTGATCAGTATAATAATCCGATTGAGGTAAGGATTCACCGATTTTTCCTGATGAATAAAAAGGTGCTCGATGCAAACTAAGATAATGAAACACTGTTAAGATCCCTGCGGTTTTAAGATCACTGATCATTTTTGTCCTCATTGCCAATGAATCACATAACAAATAAAACATATGAGCATTGTTTGTGGCATATTCGGGAAAAAATGGAAACCTTACAAGCCCTTTTTTTACCAATGGCTCAAGAAATTGATAATATTGAATCCATATTTTTTTTCTTCTGAGTTGAATTTCATCAAGTGATTCTAACTGTGCAAGTAAAAAAGCAGCGATAATATCTGAAGGGAGAAATGACGAACCAATATCTACCCACCCGTATTTATCTATTTCCCCACGAAAAAATTTACTCCGATTGGTTCCCTTTTCTCTAATGATTTCCGCCCTTTCGTTAAACTGAGGATCATTTATAACCAACATTCCGCCTTCACCTGATATAATATTTTTCGTTTCATGAAATGAAAATGCTGCAAGATGACCAATTCCTCCTAAGGGTTTCTTTTCACCACTCTTATTGATATAAAAGCTATCGATCGCCTGTGCCGCATCTTCTACTACAAATAGTTTATGCTTATTAGCGATGGACATAATTTTATCCATATCGCAGGCCACTCCCGCATAATGAACCGGAACGATCGCTTTGGTTTTACTTGTTATTAGATCTTCAATTTTCTCCTCGTCTATTCCCGGATGATCCCTTCTGCTATCACAAAAAACGATTTTGGCGCCTCGAAGTACAAATGCATTGGATGTTGAAACAAAAGTGTAAGAAGGCATAATAACTTCATCGCCAGGCTGGATGTCCAAAAGAATTGCAGCCATTTCCAATGCATCTGTGCAGGATGTAGTTAAAAGACATTTTTGAAAATCATATCTTTCTTCGAAGAATTCATGACATTTTTTTGTAAATATCCCATCGCCAGATATTTTGCCGGACTCAACAGCCTGTTTTATATATTCAAGCTCCTTGCCTGAAAGATATGGCTTATTAAATGGGATCATTTCCGAATCACATATGCTTGTTGAATGCCAAACCCACCTCCTGAGAATTGTTTTTCTATATCATAAAAAATCTTATTGATAGGATTTGAATAACCTGGATAATCGGAAGGATTGGTAACAAGCTCTCTCAAAAACCTGGAACCTAAATAATAGATAGAGCTAAATTCTTCAACAATAAAATCAAGCTTTTTGCTTTGGAGAAGTGCTTCGAGTTTTGATTTCTTTATGTACCTGTTAAAATCATGTTCTACTAATGGTGGCAATTGTTTCAGTGCCCTGAGGCTATTTAATAATACAAGAGGTTCCCAAAAACCTTCTGAAAGTATAACGGTACCTCCTTTTTTGGTGATCCTGATACATTCATCTATTCCCTGGATTTGTTCATCCCAAGTGGGTAAATTAATTAATACTCTTGTAGTATAAACAACATCAAAAATATTATCGTCAAATTGCATTTTTCTAATATCGCCAACACTAAAGGAAACGTTTGATGGGTTACCGATCTGCTTCTTATTTTCGTTGGCATAATGTATCATGTTCTCAGCATAGTCAATGCCACTAAGCAATGAAGGTTTTTTTTGTAGCATTGCCAGGGTAGCATGTCCGTTCGAACAGCCCACGTCCAAGACTGAATTACCCTCTTTAATATATTTTGAAATACTCTCGATTTCGAGGTCGATCGCAAAATTATCACCCCACGATGCTGAATGAGCCCCCTTAAATGCAACAGCCTGGTTTTCCCAAAAGTTTTTAATAAAATCACTCATACTTGGTCTTTTTAATTTAAGTTTTGTGTTTCTGACACTATGTAAAGTGGTCGTTCTCTTACTCCTTCAAAAATTTTACCAACGTAAAGCCCTATGAGGCCAAGCACTGCCATGATCATTCCACCAATAAACCAAATAGATATCTGAATACTAGTATAACCCGGAACTGTGATTTTATGAGTAATGTATCCGTAGTATACTCTTACCCCAAAGAAAAAAGAGATCGCCGCGATAAGTAATCCAAGCTTTACGATAAGTCTTATTGGCCTATCAGAGCTGGAAAGCATTATATCCAATGACAACCGTAATAACTTTTGCCAGTTATAAGTTGTTTTTCCCGAATACCTGGAATCATGAGCTACATCCATCGTGCATTTTTTAAATCCCACCCAATTATACATCGTAGGAAAAAATCTTATGGGTTCTCTTAGTTGCATAATTGCAACAATTACTTTTTTATTAAAGATGCCAAAGTTTGCAATAGAGGGGTCTTGTTTAGTTCCGGTTAAATATGATAGTATAGAATAAAACAATTTCGAACTTATTCTTTTTATAAACTTATCTTTTCTTGCTATTCTTCTTGCGAGCACTATATCAAAACCTTCTTGGGCCTTTTTGTACAAGTTATTAATTTCATCAGGCCTATCTTGTAAATCGCAATCCATCACTATCACCCATTGGCCAAGCGCATGATCCAGGCCGGCAGTAATTGCATAATGTTGTCCGAAATTTCTGCTTAGTTTGATCCCTTTTATCCTTGGGTCAATTTTACATTGCTTTTCTATTTCCTCCCATGAATTATCAGGGCTTCCATCTTCAACCAAAATGATGTCAAAATCCTGCGTTATTTCGGTCACGTTCTTTTTGATCTCACTTACAAGCTGTGCAACGATCTTTTCTGCTTTGTAAACCGGGCTTACTATAGAAAGATGAGGTCTCAATTGGCTGTTAGATTCAAATAACCGATGGGTTCAAAAATTTTTCATGGTACACTTTCCTGATACCATCGTATAACTGGATGGAAGCTTTCCAACCCAATGATGAAAGCTTTGTAACATCCATCAATTTTCGCGGGGTGCCATCAGGCTTAGACGGATCAAAAACAATTTTGCCATTATAGCCCGTTATGTCTTTGATCATGTCAGATAATTCTTTAATGCTAAGATCTTCGCCAACACCTATGTTTATTAATCCTCCTTCATTAAAATTTTTCATAAGGAACATGCATGCATCAGCCATATCATCTGCATGTAAAAATTCACGGCGTGGAGATCCGCTTCCCCAAACAATTACTTCGGGTTGCTCATTGATCTTTGCTTCATGAAATTTTCGTATCAGTGCTGGTAAAACATGTGAATTCTTCAGGTCATAGTTATCATTAGGTCCGTAGAGGTTAGTTGGCATCACTGAAATGAAATTGCAACCATATTGACTGCGATAAGCATCGCACATTTTTATGCCTGCAATTTTTGCTATGGCGTAAGGTTCATTTGTATGTTCCAATAAGCCTGTAAGCAAATATTCTTCTTTCAAAGGTTGTGGCGCCAGTTTTGGATAAATGCATGAAGAACCAAGGAACAGTAATTTTTTTACCTCTTGCCTGTAAGAATTTTCGATCACATTGGATTGGATCATAAGGTTATCATACAAAAACTCCGCACGATAAGTGTTGTTGGCAAGAATTCCTCCTACTTTGGCGGCGGCAAGAAATACATAACCGGGTTTTTCCTTTACAAAAAAATCAGCCACTGCCTGTTGATTCCTCAGGTCAAGTTCGTGAGAAGTGCTACAAACAAAATTTTCGTACCCTTCTTTTTTTAATCGCCTGTGAATAGCGCTGCCAACCATGCCGCGATGTCCGGCAATATATATTTTTTCTTTTTTATCCATAGGCCTATCCTCCCTTCCTCCTCCCCAAAAGCGACGAGGGCCGGGCCATTACAATTTTATTTATCCTTTTATTGACCCCTTTGAAGTTTTGCTCCTTGATTTTGCTTATGAGAGCATCACTCATGCTGCGGCAAAACATGAAATCCGGCTTCTAATAAAATTTTATGCTTACGAAAAAGTTCAAGATCGTAAGCCACCATTTCCTTTACCATTTCCTGTAAAGTATACTTCGGTTGCCACCCAAGCTTTTCTTTTGCCTTTGTCGCGTCGCCAATAAGCAGATCAACTTCCGTAGGGCGGAAATAATTTGGATCTACCGCAACAACTTCCTGTCCGGGTTTTAAACTGAACTTATCATCGCATGTGCTAATAAAGCCTTTTTCATCTTTATCTTTTCCTTTAAATTCAAGTTCCGCCCCAAGTTGTTTAAATGTCATACGAATAAAGTCTCGGACCGTTGTTGTGATACCAGTTGCTATCACAAAATCTTCCGGTTCATCCTGCTGTAACATCAAATACATTGCTTCAACATAATCTTTCGCATGGCCCCAATCGCGACTTGCATCAAGATTTCCAACATATAATATATTTGTCATCCCTAAAGCGATCTGTGCAGCAGCTCGTGTAATTTTTCTTGTTACAAAAGTTTCTCCCCGTAAAGGGCTTTCATGGTTAAACAAAATTCCGTTGCATGCAAACATGTTATATGCTTCACGATAATTTACTGTCATCCAGTAGGCATAAAGTTTTGCAACACCGTAAGGTGAACGAGGATAAAAAGGAGTTTTTTCTGATTGTGGAATTTCCTGTACTAATCCATACAATTCGGAAGTTGATGCCTGGTAGATCTTAGTTTTCTTAGTAAGACCAAGTAAACGTACAGCTTCTAAAATTCTAAGTGTACCAATACCATCAGCATTTGCAGTATACTCAGGAGTATCAAAACTCACTTTCACATGACTCATTGCACCCAGGTTATAGATCTCATCCGGCTGTGCTTCCTGTATTATTCGAATAAGGTTTGTGCTATCAGTAAGATCCCCGTAATGCAATATAAAATTGCGACTTGAAACATGAGGGTCCTGGTAAAGATGATCGATGCGATCAGTATTAAAAAGAGAAGCCCTTCTTTTTATACCATGAACTATATATCCTTTTTTTAATAATAATGACGATAGGTATGCTCCATCTTGCCCCGTTACGCCTGTAATTAATGCAGTTTTACTCATTTTATTTTTTTCTTGCGTCAAGTATTTTTTTTAAACCTTCTTCTAATGAAGTAAATGGCCGATTCAAAAGACATTCCATTTTTTTAATATCGGGTTGGCGCCTTGTCATATCTCCCTCTGGCAATGCAGGCAAATGAACTATTTCTGACCTGGAACTGGTGATCTTTTTAATAACTCTTGCCAATTCCAAAACAGATATTTCGTGGTCATTTCCAATATTTACCACATCATCGATATACATTTTGTTTGTTAAGCAACTCACTGTGGCTTCAAGATGATCATCGATATAACAAAATGTTCTCGTTTGCTGACCATCACCATAAATTGTTATTGGCTTATGCTCTAACGCAGAATTCATAAATCTTGATACAACGAAGTCTGGGCTTTGTTTTGGGCCATAAGTATTAAAAAACCTGAAAATGGTATATTCTAAACCATATTCCTGAAAGTAAGAACGGCAAAAGGATTCTCCTGCATTTTTTACTACAGCATAAGGCAGCCTTGAATTCAAAGGGGTATTATGTTCGTGTTGCGGCAAATGTACCGGTTCCCCATACACTTCAGATGATGATGCATAGAAAACTCTTTTGACTCCTGTGTTCTTACATAGCGTAAGAACATTCCTGATACCCTGCAGATCATCAAGTACCAATACAGGATTTTCAAGTGTACGTTTTACTCCAACTACAGCCGCATAATGAAATACATAATCAAATACGAAGGTTTGAAAAATGGAAGCGATATCATTAAAATCATTTGCATCTGCTTTTATGAATCTAAAGCGATCTGACTGTGGTAGGTTCTGCTGTCTTCCAGTTAAATAATTATCTACTACTACTACCTGCGCATCTGTTTTATTCAACAAATATTCAGCTAAAGAACTTCCAATAAATCCGGCTCCTCCTGTTACCAGGATCTTTGTGCTACTGGTAATCATGATTATTATTTTTTTTCAACAAGTCCAAGCAAATAATTTCCATATCCGCTTTTTTTAAGCGGTTCAGATATTTCAGCTAATTTTTTCTTTGTTATAAATCCCATACGATAAGCTACTTCTTCAATACAGCCAATTTTATTTCCTTGTCTTTTTTCAATCACTCTTACAAATTCACTTGCATCGCTAAGTGAATCAAATGTACCCGTGTCAAGCCAGGCAGTACCGCGATCCATGATGGCCACTTTCAACTTATTTTTTTCGAGATAGATCTTATTTACATCAGTGATCTCATATTCCCCTCTTGCAGATAGTTTTAGATTTTTTGCAATATCAATTACAGAGTTATCATAAAAATATAAACCCGGCACTGCATAGTTTGATTTTGGTTGCGTTGGCTTTTCCTCAATGGAAATTGCCATATTATTTTCATCAAACTCAACAACGCCATACCGTTCCGGATCAGAAACATGATACGCAAACACACAACCTCCTTCAATATTTGTAAAGGAAGATAACAGGGTTGAAAAACCTGCACTGTAAAAAATGTTATCTCCTAATATTAATGCCACTTTATCCTTGCCAATAAATGATTCGCCGATCACAAAAGCCTGTGCCAGTCCATTTGGCACCTCCTGTATTGCATATTGAAAATTGCAGCCAACCTGGCTGCCATCGCCTAATAATCTTTTGAATTGTGCATTATCCTCCGGTGTTGTAATGATCAGGATATCTTTTATACCCGCCAGCATTAAAACTGAAAGCGGATAATAGATCATCGGCTTATCATAAACGGGCATCAGCTGCTTTGAAATAGCTTTTGTAATTGGATACAATCGTGTGCCTGATCCTCCTGCGAGTATAATTCCTTTCATTTTATACCGGATTAAAACTTAGTCTCTTTTGTGATATTGCAAATCGTAGTACTTCTGGTATTCTCCAGTAGTAACATTATTTAACCACTCCTTGTTTTGCAAATACCAGTCTATTGTTTCACTTAAACCTTGTTCAAAAGTAACAGATGGTTTCCAACCCAGCTCTTTGCTAAGTTTGGTTGCATCAATTGCATAGCGCTTGTCATGACCCGGACGATCCTTAACATAAGTAATCAACATATCACTTGTACCCGGCGCATTCCCCAATTTTTGATCCATCATTTTGCAAAGCAACTTCACTAATTCAATATTCTGCCACTCATTAAAACCACCAATATTGTATGTGTCAAAAATTTTTCCTTTATTAAAAATAACATCGATCGCTCGTGCATGATCTTTTACATAGAGCCAGTCACGGGTATATTTGCCATCTCCATAAACTGGTAATGGTTTTTTTTGAATGATATTATTTATGAAAAGAGGAATCAGTTTTTCAGGAAAATGATAAGGACCATAATTATTTGAACAATTTGAAATAATAACTGGTAAATGAAAAGTTTCACCGTAGGCTCTTACAAAATGATCGGACGATGCTTTCGACGCAGAATAAGGTGAGTTAGGTGCATAAGCTGTTGTCTCCGTAAAAAAACCCTCTTCACCAAGACTCCCAAAAACCTCATCAGTTGAAATATGATAAAATAATTTCCCTGGAAGATCTTTCCAATATTTTTTAGCAGTGTTTAATAAATTGACCGTGCCGATAATATTGGTGTAAACAAAATCAAGCGGCGAAAGAATTGAACGGTCTACATGCGATTCGGCTGCCAAATGAATCACGCCATCGATTTTATACTCACTAAAGATCCTTTCAAGATCGCTTACTTCTAAAATATTTGCTTTTTCAAAAACATAATTCGGCTTGTCTTCTACATCCCGCAGGTTCTCAAGATTGCCTGCATAGGTCAGTGCATCAAGATTAATGATACGATAGGATGGATACCTATTTAAAAATAATCGGACGACATGATTGCCGATAAAGCCGGCGCCGCCGGTAATTAAAATATTTCTTTCAAAATTCATGCTGCGAAAATGAGTGAATTTTCTTTATACCAATCAAAAGTTTTTCTTAATCCCTCAACTGGTGATGTGGCCGGATCATACCCTAATAATCTTTTTGCTTTTGAAACATCCGCAAGACTGTGCTTTATATCGCCATTTCTTTCGGGGCCATGCACAGGTTTTATATTCTTGCCGGAAATTTCTCTTAATATATCAAACAGTTCATTTAAAGTCGTTTGTTCTCCTTTTGCAATGTTATATACCTGGTTTAGTGCCTTGGGATCATTAGTGAACATTGCCAAAAGGTTTGCCTGCACTACATCTTCTACAAATGTAAAGTCACGGCTGCTATCACCTGCTCCGTTTATTATGGGGGACTCTTCGTCAAGCAATGCTTTAATAAATAAAGGTATTACGGCCGCATAAGCACCTGCAGGATTTTGTTGTGGGCCATACACATTAAAATATCGAAGACCTATAAACTCCATATTATACAATTCTGCAAATACTTTTGCATAAAGTTCGTTTACCAGCTTGGTAACACCATAAGGGGAAATAGGAGAACCGATTCTATCTTCTACTTTTGGTAGACTGGGATGATCACCATATGTAGATGATGAGGCAGCATACACAATTCTTTTTATTTTATTTTCCCTTGCTGCACTAAAAATGTTTAATGTTCCTGTTGCATTTACTTCGTGTGTGGTAATAGGATCCTTAACAGAACGTGGCACCGAACCAAGTGCTGCCTGGTGTGAAACTACATCTATTCCTTCGGTAGCTGCAAGACAAGTTGCATAATCCCTGATATCACCTTCTATAAATTCAAACTTATCATGCTCTTTAAACGCTGATATATTGGCAACTCTTCCAGTTTCTAGATTATCAAGCACTTTAACAGAAGTAATACGGTCATCATTCATTAATCTAAGTACAAGGTTTGAACCTATAAATCCTGCACCGCCTGTAACCAATATCTTCATTATACCTGCTGACTTTTAGATTATTTTCTTTTGAATAAATTTTTCAAACGGCTAAGGGCAAAAATCCTCTTAGGTGTGTCCTGCCCCTGTTCCATTTCATAATAACCTCCTCCATAACCATAACCATAGCCATATCTACCATAACCATAATAGCCATATCCTGGTTTTAGTTTAACATCATTGATAATAATGGAGATTTTCGGCAACCTGTTCTCATGATACAATTCATCAATTAAAGAAATTTGTTTTTTATAGGTATACCCTTGCCGAACTATATAAAGTGTAGTATCAGCAAATTTTCCCAGTGTCATTGCATCGCTTACCATACCTACAGGTGCAGTATCAATAAGAATCACATCAAAATTTTCTTTTAACCATTTAAACATTTCTTCAACTCTTGAATCAAGTAAAAGCTCTGCGGGGTTTGGAGGAACTGGTCCGCAACTTATTCCATAAAGATTATCATAACCGGGAATCTTTATCGGGAGATCTGCCATATCTGCTTTACCTACAAGAAAATTGGTGATTCCTTGCTTACTGCTCAATTTCATACCTGAAAAGAGTTTGGGCTTACGAATATCAAATTCAAGCATCACCGTTTTCTTTCCTGCCAACGCCATCACACCCCCAAGGTTTGTCGTAATAAATGATTTACCTTCTGCGCTAAATGAAGAAGTGACCATGATCACAGGCCTCTCTACCTTATTTAAGACATATTGAAGATTGGAACGTATGATCCTGAATTGCTCGGAAACCATTGACCGATTTGTCTTACTTACTATCATTGAGGAGCCGCTGTGTGAGTGACCCACTTCCCCAAGAACAGAAGCATCCGTTAATTTCTCAATATCATAGCGGGTATTTATTTTATCGTTAATAATTTCCTGGAAGAATATATACATGGCAGGTAAACCGAGACCAAGAATGATCGCTAATAATTGTATGGCTCTTCTGTTAGGTTTTATTGGTTTGTTGGTAGGGTATGCAACTGCCAATACTTTGGAGTTAGATACCGTGGCTGCTTGCTGCATCGCTGTTTCTTCACGCTGTTCCTGTAAAAATTTGTATAATGCAAGTTTGCTATCTCTTTCTCTTTCCATTTCCAGCAATCGCTGGATCTTTGCCGGCATTTCTTTTTGTTTATATATAGCAGCGGTCCCTCTTTTATAAAAATTATCGATTGCTGAGTTATAAGCAACCTTTACATTTTTAAGCGATTCCAAAATACTTGTCCGCAACTTTTCTAACTCAGCATTTTTGGCTTGTATCTGCGGGTTTTCTTCGGGTATCTTTTGCTCAAGCAGCCTTTTTCTCTCAAGTTGCATTTGGTTATATCCACTCATCATTGCACCCAATGTCGGATCAGAAACACTAAGAGCCGAAGGAGTTTTTTCAAAATTATTCATCGAATCCTTAAGATATGCTGTCATTATATCGATGATCACCAACTGTTGTTTTTGGTTTTGAATTTCCTCATCCGACCGGGTTTGTATTTCAAAAAAGGAAGCTAATTGCGCTTCATATCCTGACAAGTTATTCTCATTTACATATAGTATTCTTTTTGCTTCAATGCTATCAAGATCGCGGTCAATTCTGATAAGCTGAGCAATAATATACTCAAGTCGCTGCTTAATTGTAGCATTTTTATCATCAATGCTTGCGTCTTTATACCGTACCATCAGGTTATTTACAATATCAGCAGCCAATGCTGAATTTGTATAATCTATCTGAATATTATAAATACTTGTACCAGCAATTTTTGGCGCCACCCGCACCATAGGTGCATACGTAGAGGCCTGTAACTGTGTAGACCTCCATTCAACATTAAATTCTTTGCCTTTCACACCATTAAATACCCTCGTAAGCGAAAAGAGTCCATAAGAATTTCCAAAAACATCGCCGAACTTGAACCTGTCTGACTCTTTATTGACTCTAAATTCATTTTCAGATGGAAATGTAAAATTCATTTTGAACGAACTAAAAGAATCGGTCAGCTTAATAATATTTAACCTGAAAGGACAATCTGTGTATATATTGAGTGTTTTGATCTTACCAACTGCAAAATAACTTGTCTGCAATTGAACAGAATCAACCACCCTTTCCATTAGAGCCTGCGATTTGAGAATTTCGATTTCTGACTGTACATCACTTACATTTTTTGCATTAAAAATGTCATCGAACTTTCCACCGCGACTTTGGTCGTCCTGCTTGAAAGTTAGCGTACCAGTTACTCTATAAATTGGTGTGGTATAGCGCAGGTATAAATAAGCGCCAAGAAGGCAAAGTGCAACAGATACCAGGAATACGGGGAGAAACCTGACGTACTTAAAGAAAAGATCTTTTATCGAAAGAGTACCGAGGTCTTTGTTAACAGGTTGATGACCCTCCATTAATTAATTGTTGTTTGTTTAATTGGCGGAGAAAATACCATACAATAATATTAGCATGTTGATAACGCTGAAAGCCAGGCCCAGGCGTTGATTAAATACCTGTTCACCTAATCTTGCCCCGTATTTATTAGGATTCACAAGCACCACATCATTTTGCCGGAGAAAATAATACGGAGATTCAAAAACTTTTTTGGATGAAAGATCAATTGTACCATGTTCAATCGTCGAATCCGTTGGCCGAAGAATTACAACTTCTTCCTTCTTGCCATAATCAGTTATACCCCCGGCTAGACCTATCGCTTCAAATATTGTCATTTTTTCGCTGGGTATAGTTATAGGCCCGGGTCTCGAGACTTGACCAAGCATTGTAATTTTATAATTAAGCAGGTGAACAAGCACTGAAGGATTTTGCAATGGCCCGATGAGTTTTTTTCTAATTTCTTCAGAAAGCTGAGTTTTTGTTAACCCACCTGCTTTTATTTTTCCAATCCTTGGATATTGTATGTTACCATCCAAATCTACCAGGAACCCTTGTGTTGACTCATCACCAGTTCCCTTATTTGCAAGATTAAACATTGCATCAGTTGCTCCTCCGTCAATAGCATCACTATAAACAACAATGGACAACACATCACCTTTTTGGATCAATGGCTCTGAGTATTTCACCTGCACTTTCGCGGATGTATCTGTAAAATCTTCAACATAACCGAGTGGTTTCTGTGATCTACAGGAGGAAAATAATATAGCTGCAAAAATGGAAAAAATCAGGAAAGAGAGGATCTTCATGAAGGTAATATTGGTTTTTAGTGGATTTCCTGTTCAAATATAACGTTTGTTTTATTTTATTTTGACAGAAGCCAGCTTTGATTTTTCAACAGACGCTACCAGTACATATCCTAGACTATCGATCGCCACCGTTGCTTTTTTATGTTTTACTTCCAACACCTGCCCTTCCTGGTCCATCAAAGGCCCCGACGTTATTTTAACCCTTTCATTCACTTTTACTTCAATTGGTTTTACTTCTACATTTTCATACTCATCTAAAAATCTTTTGATAGCATTGATCTCTTTTTCTTTTATCACCGCAGGTTTTCCCTGCCAGTATACAAAGTTGATAACTCCCGGTGTCATTCTTACTTCTGTTCGGTCTTCGTCATTCACTTTCACAAAAACATAAGATTTGAACAGGGGCTCTTCCACCACTTTCACACGGTCACTCCATTTTCTCCTTACTTTATTAAGAGGGCAATATCTTTCTACACCTTTATCTGCCAGCAGCTGGTTTACTTTCTTTTCCCATCTTGGCCGTGTATAAACGGCTAACCATTTTCTTATTCCCACAAGAACTTTTTTTGACGGCTTCGCCATCTCAGTCACATGTACAAGTTTTCATATGACTGGTTTCCAGGAATGAATTATTTTGAATCGACACGGATAGTTTCGATTCGGTTGCAAATATAGGGTGAAATGTGACTGAGCATAATACAAACCGGTCAGATTCTGAATCATTTGTCCCCACGAGTTAATAACTATGGGTCGGACATACGATTTTGCAATTGTAGTTTAAAGCCTTATCCGTTTTAATTTATCTTAGCTGAAAACCCAACTGCTTTGAACCACCGTTTTTATTCTCTAGATGTATTTCGCGGTGCCACTGTTTGCCTTATGATCTTAGTAAATAATCCCGGCACCTGGGCTCACATTTATAGCCCGCTTGAACATGCTCGATGGCATGGATTAACACCAACCGATCTCGTTTTCCCATTTTTTTTATTTGCTGTGGGCAATGCTCTTGCATTTATAATGCCAAAGCTGGAAGCAGGTGGGGATGCTATGTTTTGGAAAAAAGTTTTAAAAAGAACTGTGCTGATCTTCCTAATCGGTCTCTTTTTGAATTGGTGGCCTTTTGTTACCGAAGTAAACAGGATTATTGAAGGCACAAATGAATTTCAAAAGGAAACAATATTTAAAGGCTTTACCTGGATCGATTATACAAAAAACAAAGCTGGTGAAATAGTAGAAGTTGTAAAAGGAGTAAGGGTCTTCGGAGTATTGCAAAGAATTGCTTTGTGCTATTTTTTCGCCTCTATAATTATATTTTATTTGAAAGTGAGGAAATCCTTTTTGGTGGGCCTTATTTTACTTCTTGTTTATTGGGTGCTTTGCTATGTTGCAAATCCTGCAGATCCTTACAGTCTGCATGGCTGGTTTGGAACTGGCATAGATAAAGCTATTCTTAGTGAGACACATATGTATAAAGGAGAAGGTATCGCTTTTGATCCCGAAGGATTGATGAGTACCATCCCCGCCATTGTACAAGTAATATTCGGGTACCTTGTTGGTGACTATATTCAAAAGAAAGGAAAGAATTTTGAAATGCTGAGTGGATTATTTGTCGCAGGTGTTGCAATGCTTGTCACTGGCTTTTGCTGGGATATGATTTTCCCCATAAATAAAAAAATATGGACAAGTTCTTACACAGTTTATACTTCCGGTCTTGCCATTATCACCATTGCTACCATGATCTATATGATAGAATTCAAAAATGCAAAAGGATGGCTGAGCAAATTCTTTGATGTGTTTGGAAAAAATGCTTTGTTTGTCTTTGCTCTTAGTGCTTTTTTGCCAAGAACTCTTGCATTAATAAAATTGGGTGATGGAGTGAACCCGTGGAACTGGTTCTACAAAAAAGTTCTCATTCATATTCCCGGTGCGCCGGAAAATGGATCGCTTGCTTATGCAATTTGTGTTATTATTTTCATGTGGTTCATTTGCTGGTGGATGGACAAGAAAAAAATTTATGTGAAAGTTTGATCGAGTCTTTTTGAAAAGAATTTTTCCGACTCCAAGATATTGGTTCTTAGATTTCTGCAACCTTGTTCGGTAAACACTTGTTTATATTTTTATTTCAACTGGCACGGTAATTGAAAAACTGTATGTACAATACCAAAAACCAATGTTATGAAAAAGAATATTCAAAAGAAAAAACAAAAAAGACAGGCACAAACCAAGAAGTCCAGATTCTCAGATTATAGAGAAGATTTTGTGATCACGGAACAGGAAGAAAGAGAAGGCGGGTATTTTGGAAAACATAATTTTAAAACAGTTACTACATAAATATTTTCTCATAAGCAGTTAGTTTTGGTTGCGACCTCTGTTTCTACAGAGGTTTTTTATTGGGGTTATAAGTGACCTTTAACATTTCCCTGCAGGTATCCATCAATTGTATCGCATCTAAACTAAAACATAAAAATGAAACAACTATATTTTACATGTATTGCAGTCATTCTATTAACAGTATCATGTACATCCGCGAAGGAAACTATGGAGCAACCTATCCCCTTATATAATACCAAATGGTCATTGAAAAAGGTATCTACTGATGGTAATGAAGAAACAGTAAACACAAAAGCATTTATCCGTTTTGACAAAGAAAAAGGCAGCGCTGGTGGAAATGGAAGCTGTAATAGTTTTGGAAGCAGCCTTACAATTAATGGCAACAACGTAAGTTTTAAAAATACTTTCTCTACAAAAATGTATTGTGAGCAGGTTCAGCAAGTCGAAAACCAATTTTTAGGTTGTTTGGAAAAAGTAACTCGTTATGAAATAAAAGACAAGTCATTATTTCTTTACAAGGACAAAGAATTGTTATTGGAATTTGCTGCAGCAGAAGAGACAAAAAGCACCGAATAAAACGGTGCTTTGCTTCTTTATCATTCGCCCATTACTTCATCTCTACCTTTCTTTCTCCAGCTCTTATGTTTTGCTCCATCCATCTTAACTATTTTCGGAGTGAACTTTCCTACAACTTCAACCAGAGCTTTCTGTGATTGCATCACAACTTCAATATCCTTGTAAGCAAAAGGTGATTCATCCAATCCGCCTCCCAGCAATTTTACATTGTGTTTTACCAATTCTTCTTTGAACTGCTTATCAGTGACTGATTTCATTGCTCTTGTACGACTCATCTTTCTTCCGGCACCATGCGCAGCTGAATTAATGGATGCTGTTTCACCTTTACCTTTTACAATAAAGCCAGGTGCAGTCATTGAACCGGGAATTATTCCCAACACATCTTTACCCGCAGGTGTTGCTCCTTTACGATGAACGATTAGATCTTTTCCTTCCCATTTTTCCTTCCATGCGAAGTTGTGGTGGTTCTCTACCATCTTCATGGGCTGTCGACCTAACTGTTTTGCGATCTTTTCATGAATTACATGATGGCATGCAGATGCATAATCACCGGCTAAGTTCATGGCATTCCAATATTCTATTCCTTCTTCTTCATCCAAATTTAACCATGCAAGGTTTTTTGCTTCGGCTGGTAAATGTCTTTTGCTGATGGCGATCTTTGTATAATGATTAGCGATGTTTGCACCCAATGCTCTTGAACCTGAGTGCGACAACAAGCCAACATAATTTCCCGGTTCAACACCGAAGACATTATCTTTTTCATTTATCTCAACTACCCCAAATTCTGCAAAGTGATTACCTGAACCAGATGAACCTAATTGTTTCCATGCTCTGCCATGCAAATTTTTTAGCAATGGCATTTGGTAAAACAATTCATTCTCCATCACTTCATGGTTCTCTGCCTGGTCAAATTGTTGTCCGCTTCCAAATAAAGTTGCCTCCAGCAATTCTCTTGTAAAATAATTTTCCTTTTGTGTCAACTCTTTTGGATCGATATCAAAAACACTCAAACACATTCTGCAACCAATATCAACACCGACACCATAAGGGATAACCGCATTCTCTGTTGCCAATACCCCACCAATTGGTAAACCATAACCGCTATGTGCATCGGGCATTAATGCTCCGGCAACACTGATCGGTAATTTTGCAGCCTGGTACATTTGATGCATGGCTCCTTCTTCAATATGCTCCTGTCCGAATACATTGAATAGAATACCTGTTTGATTCAATGAAATATCCTGTCCTTCAACTTCAGGCTTTGGCAACAATTGTTTTGCAATCAAGCCCAATACCTCATCGCTTGCATAATCATGCGGTGATTGCAAAACTTCTTTCAGTATTTCAAATGCTTTTTCTTTTGAATGATGTTTAAAAATTTTTTTCATCACATTCATAGCAATGCTGATCACCGGTCCTTCCGGGTAGCCTAATGCTCTGATCTCTTTTCCTTGTATTTTTAATTTGCTCATTGCTATTTTATTAAGTTAAGATTATTTTTTTAAAGCGTCCCCGTTGCATCTCCCGGGGAACGCTTATTCCTCCTTCTGCATCTAATACCTTCAATTCATGTTATTGCTTCTTGCAAAACCGATCACCTTATTTACATCGCCTGTTATATGGAATACAGACAATTCTTTTATCATTGTTTGTCCCCAATTGTATTGATCTTTCGTATGTAATACCTGGCAATAGTTATTCCCCAACTCGATCATTCTTTTATTCTTCAATACAAACAATGTGTTGTTAAAAAAGAAATCTCTTTTATCATGATCAAAATAATTGTGTTGATATATCCCTGTCAGCTCGCCACGATAAGTGCTTTGAATAAAATCAAAGGCTTTATTTGTATCCAGTTCACCAATAAAGCTGATACATGGCACTTTATTAAATTGAACAGTGTAAAAAACCTTTGGATCAACATAGTGATTTAAAAACAAAGTATTCACTTCGGATACTTTTGTTCTGAATAAATTGAAAAACATAATTCCTATTTTATTGATCATTAAATAAAAAAACCCGGTCGTTGTGCGACCGGGTTCTATTCACTATCCCAAAGATGTTTATGTATAGATACTTTCCGGCCGTATTTTATTATCACTATAATCATTACCCTTGGGCACAATACTTCCCTGCTCCATCTTATACCAATGGCAACTGAGTGATGATAGTTCATCCATCGTTCTAAATCGTTTATGTCGTAATTGCGTCAGCATTTTTATTTTACTAATCAGTTAGATTCAATAAGTGTCTTTATTTCATAAAAAGATCTCTTATTTTCCTAATAATCTTTTAAATCCTGCGAATCATGGTTCTGACAAAAAAAAATCCCGCAATCTCTTGCGGGGCCTCGGTTATATCGAATTAGCTTTTAAACTTATTCAGAACATGCCCCGCAATTAGTATAGTCTCCTTTCAGACTAAACCAATTTCTTGTTTCAATATGTAGTTGCCTGCGAAACATGTTTTTTGTTTTGAGGATGCAAAGATTGAACTAATTTTTTATTGTTGCCAAATTTTTAGAGAATTATTTTAAAAATATTTTTCAAAACATTTTTATTTGTCCTCCCGGTCTTCTGAATATACTTCTATCTAAACTCCATTCTTCAGCATTCATTCCGTAGAGCTTTCCATACTTTTTATACTGCTGTGCAACCATTTGTGCAATCGCTCCTTCACCACGCATACGTACACCCCATCGTGTATCGTTTACTTTTCCATCATGACTATGTTCAATTAAATGCCAAACCTTATCAGCCCTGTCCGGGAAATTCTTATACAACCAATCATGAAATAAAAACTTGATAGCGCCATTTAATCTTATAAAAGTATAGGCAGTGAAGGTTGCTCCGTTATCTCTTGCTTCTTTCATGATGCGTTGCATTTCGTGTTCATTCAATCCAGGTATCATTGGACCCATCATGATACCCATACGAACACCGGCAGAACTTAATTCATTGATCACTTTTAGTTTTTGCTTTGCTGTTGTTGTTCTTGGTTCCATCACTCTTCGCAGATCTTCATTAAAAGAAGTAATAGAAACCATTGCCGAAACAATTTTCTTTTTTCCCATTTCCTGCAATACATCTTTGTCTTTGAGTATCCATGAATTCTTTGTAAGTATACCAACTGGTTGATTGAATTCATTACACACTTCCAACAACCCTCTTGTTAAACGAAAAGTTTGTTCCGCTGGCTGATAACAGTCTGTATTGCCACTTAGCATGATCGGTGTTGCATCCCATTTTGGATGCATTAAAAATTTTCGCAGCAGTTGAGGCGCATTTTTTTTGACAATGATCTTTCGTTCAAAATCAAGTCCGGCACTATACCCCCAGTATTCATGAACATTTCTCGCATAACAATAGATACAACCGTGTTCGCAACCTGCATAAGGATTCATGCTGTACATCATTCCTACATCCGGACTCTCCACTTTGTTGACGATCGTTTTTGATTCCTGTTCTAAATACTGGGTAGGTCCATTTGATTCTTCCCAATCATCGATAGCTTCAATATGCTCTTTTGTCTTTTCATTTTTAAGGAATTTATTTTTTGAATTAATCTGTGCGCCCCTGCCTTGTAAATATTGAGAATTCTCTTCCTGATCTTTGACCTTTACTTTGTAATGATCTTGTTTTAATTTTTCTGACATGATAATGAATTGATAAGGTTTAATGGTTAATGACGAAACAGAACTGCAGAAGGTAAAAGTTTGCCTTTGCACATCAAAGGCAAACTCGATATAAGGATTAATGGCAAAAGACTTTCTTACATAAATAATTCTCCCTGCTTAGTAGTTACCGGTAAATTTTGAAACTCGAATCGCTGTACCACCTGGTATTTTTTTTCATCAAGTGGTCGCTTTAATAATAGCATTCCATCAGCAATAAATCTTCCTGTGAAATTTTTATTACTGTACTCCAACCATCCTTTTTCATATTGCCATGGTTGCAATTTTCTTGCAATGGTCAAATGTGGTTCAAGAATGAAGTGGGGCTTATTATCATTATTCAACTTCATAAGCCGTTGAGTTTCTTTTCTGACTTCTTTTACCAATGTTTGCACGGGGACTTTGCTTACAACATTTATATAAATAGTATGACTGGGAAAGCTTCCGAAATCTCGCAACTCAACTTTGATAGGATGAAAACCCATTGCCACAACTTTTAAACGATTAATTAATCGTTCTTCCATCATTTCATACTGAAGAAAATTCGCCAATATTATATTGGGCTTGCCACCAAGTGCAGTTGTTACCTTATATTCATCATTAAATTCCTGCCTCACTTTCAGGATCTTGCTCCGCAACTCTTCATGTGGATTTAATACAAGCAGGTATTCAAAGATCTGGTATCCCGGTATCGTGACCGTGGTAATAGATTGTAATTGCATAACCCATCCTCCTGTTTTTTTGGTACAAATTTTATTAGTATAAATTTACTAAAATATTTAGCTTATATCAAAAAAATTTATCACCTTTATTTAGAAAAATATTTTTTATGGAAGGCGAAGAATTTTATGGGGCTGCCTATAAAGGCACAAAACAGTTCACACAAAAAGAAGTGAAAGCAGCAAACGCCACCGGTTTTGGTGCTGCTGCCGATGATTATATGGAACGGGGTATTGATCTGAATGAGCAACTGGTTCATAATAAACCAGCTACTTACTTTTTTCGGATGAAAGGCGATGCAATGCAGGAAGCTGGCATTTTTGATGGCGACATTTTAATTGTTGACCGATCATTGAAATTGGTAAATGGAAAAATTATTGTTGCAATATTAAATGGAGAATTATTGGTGAGACGGTATCATCAAAATTTTTCTTCCGCATTTTTAATACCTGATAATAATAGATATAAGCCGATCAATATTGCGGAGTTTAGCGATTTTAAAATGTGGGGAGTTGTTGCTTATTCTATTCATTCATTATTATGAAAGCCATCGTTGATTGTAATAATTTTTATTGTTCCTGTGAGAGGTTATTTAAACCACACCTAGACAGGAAACCAGTTGTTGTGCTAAGTAACAATGATGGTTGCATCGTTTCAAGAAGTGATGAAGCAAAAATGCTCGGTGTAGAAATGGCGGGCCCTTACTTTATGGCAAAGCCAGTGATACAAAAACATGATGTCGCTGTTTTCTCTTCTAACTATAATTTATATGGCGACCTGAGCTGGCGGGTAATGGAGACATTACGAATAATGCTTGGTAAAAAAAATGTAGAAGTATATTCTGTTGATGAAGCTTTTCTTGATCTCAGTATTTTTCCATTGGAAGATCTGCCTGCAATAGCAAAGGAAATAAGAACAACGGTGGAAGATTGGACAGGCATCAAAGTTTCTGTCGGCGTAGCTCCTACTAAGGTTTTAGCAAAACTTGCTAATCGTATGGCGAAAAAAAATAAACATTTTACGGATTGTATAACCGTGCTTGATACAGAAGAAAAGATCAGCACTGCGTTACATAAAACACCGGTAAATGATATTTGGGGAGTTGGCGGGCAGTATGCAAAAAAACTAAAAGAAGTATGGGGTATTTATGATGCATGGCAACTAAGAAATCTTAGTGACGAATTTGCACATACGCATTTAGGGGGTGTAGTGGGTATTCGCCTGGTTCGTGAATTGCAAGGAATCGAGTCCCAGGAAATGGAAGATGAATTGGTGAGTAAAAAAATGATCGCCACTACAAGAATGTTTGGAAATCCTATTGGTGATATTGATTCAATAAAAGAAGCAGTGGCCACCTATACATCAAGAGCAGCAGAAAAATTAAGAAGACAACACAGTGCTGCCAGGGTCATAATCGTATTTGTAGTTGCAAAAGGAGAAAACCATAATGTTGATTTTCGGGGAGCTACTCATTCTGATTATATAACATTACCCGCGGCAACTTCATTTACCAATGAACTGATAAAGCCGGCTGTGGCATTGGTTGATAAATTATATGAAAAAGGAAAATTTTATAAAAAAGCCGGAGTAATGTTAAGCGGCATTGTTCCTGATATGTCGATACAGGGAAATTTATTTTTATCAGAAAATAAAAATTGTGAAAGGAAACTGATGGACATGATCGACAATATCAACTTCAGCCAGCGGGACGATATATTGAAATTTGCAGCAAGCGGCACTACAAGAGATTGGAAAATGAGGCAAGATTTACGTAGTCCTAGATATACAACAAGATGGGATGAGTTATATGAAGTAAGTTAATCAAATAACCCTTTCTGGATATTCTTTTTAGCTGGTGGGTCCTCTACAAATTTTGGCTTTATTAATTTCAATCCACATTCTTTATTTAGCTTCTCGACTAAATAGACCGTAAGTTCCGGGGAAGTAGCTTCATCATGCATGTGCATAAAAAAATAAAGTTCTTGCAAACCATGACCTAACCAATACTTCATGCGTTGAACCCAGGCATCTGATCTTGTATAATCAGTGCGATGCAAACTATTTCCTACATAGCGAATAAACACTTTTGGGATCGTTAAACGCATATGAGCACAATCTCTTCTGCCTGCCGTATCAGTTATTACAGCTCCAATATTATTAGAGGATAAAAAATCAAACAATTCTTCTCTTTCTTTTTCTTTACTAAACCATGCAGGATGGCGTACTTCCAAAAAAAATTGTAACTCTTTGGGTAGTGATAACATGAATTTGAATAGATCGTCTTTTCTGTTTGGAGAAAAACTGTCACTTACCTGTACGAAAATAGGTCCGAGGTTTTCTTCAAATGCCTGGACACCGCGAAGGAATTCTCTTGTTAAAAATTCTTTTCCCTTCAAAGTTCCGCGATGTGTTACTCCCTGGTACATTTTGGGACAAAAGCGAAAATCTTTTCCTTTTGCCTTCTCCTTCCATTTACTGATTCCCCTTGCTCCAATTATTTTATAATGAGTTGCATTTAGTTCAATGCTATTGTAATGTTCAACATAATGCTGTAAGAAATTTTTTTCCTTTGTTTTTGCCGGATAAATTTTTCCGACCCATTCAGGTCGACCCCATTTTGCGCAGCCGAGGTATACTTTGGATTGTTTGAACGGCTTACCGCTTAATACCTTTTTATTAATGGCGGATTCTGCGGGTAATGAAAAATCAATACGATCAAGATCTTCAAGATTCACTTTTCCAAATTCCATACTTCACTTTTTTATTGATACTTTTTCAACAGATCAAATAAAATTTTCTTGTCAGCATCAGTTATTACGTTTGTTGTATCCTGAGGCACAAAATGGATCTTATAAGATTGAATTGCTATTTCAGGTTTATTGATGTTATAGCCAACTATTCGTAAAGCTTGTAATGGATTAAAGTCAATTGGCACTTCAACATTTGTTGTATCAAACCAAAACCCAAAACCTTTGTCTGCCAATGCTTGCCATGAAAAATAACGGCTGGGATCCACTTTTCTTCCAGGTGCAACATCAGCATGTCCTATAAAATTTGCCTGTGGAATATTATAGGCTTTTTTCAACCTG